>OLXI01000341.1_pt1 | contig 30616 bp, 20 predicted proteins | sample 1674181 | NCBI WGS metagenome assembly OLXI01 (sample SAMEA103958148, study PRJEB25191) | human gut metagenome | reverse complement strand
AAGCCCCTATCCTGGAATATGAGCCCCTTTCAGGGGCAGCGGCGCAACTGCCATGCTATCTGCCTCAAAAACACGCAGAAACTTTTCTGTATTTTGAACACCCTACCTTTCAAAGGGAGCTGTTTTTTAGGCTCGTTGACAGCAGATGAAAAAAGAGACGCGAAATAAATAAATGATATGTTTGTCTCGCTCAGATTTTTGTGTTAAATTTGAGCCTTGAATTAATTACTGAATTGAGAAATGAGGTTAGAAAAGCGAGTGTGTTAAGTGTTAAATGATGGTAAAATTGTGAGCCTTTTGGCTGTTCATAGCTATGCAAACAAACGAAGGCTATACTTTTTGTCGAACGCGGCACGTTGCACATCCGTTTCTCGTTCCAGATTCGTTCGTCTCTCGTTCCAGATTCGTTCGTCTCTCGACCCTGATTCGTTCGTCTCTCGTCCCTGATTCGGTCGTCTCTCGTCCCTGATTCGCTGACAAGTCTTAGGGCGCGAAGATGAAGGATGCTTGGAAGGATTTCCAGCAGACGGATTTGACTGGCTCGTGACGGTGGCTCTTGTGCTTGATGCCGTCAGGACAACGCAAATGGATTTCCGCTGTTGTTCGTTGGAGAGGAATATTAATCAACCCATAAAATATGCAATCATGAAAAGAATATTCGTGGCCGCTTTCGCCTTGTTGGCAATGGCAACAACGGCTTCGGCTCAGAACTATGAAGTGGTGAACGACTCGGTGGCCGCAGAAACGACAGAGAGCGGCACCAGCATTCTCGCCCAACTGATGGACAACGCCATGACGGAAGTACCTGCGGCATATCCCGGTGGAGCTCGGCAACTCATGGTAGACCTTGCAGCCAATCTGGAATATCCGACAATTGCGATAGAATCGGATTTGCAGGGAAGAGTCCTCTTACAGTTTGTCGTCACGCGCCAGGGGAAAATCGGAGAGGTGAAGGTGTTGAAGAGCCTTTCGCGCGAATGCGACGCAGCAGCCATCAAAGCCGTGAGAAAGCTCAGGACCTTCACGCCAGCGCGACATAAAGGAAGCGTTGTCAGTGTCAAGTACACCCTTCCAGTCACGTTCCGCTTGCAGTGATTCTATACCTTTATATACCTATGCCAAAAAGTACATTCTTGCAAGACTTCAAAGCGTTTGCCATGCGTGGCAACGTTGTTGATATGGCCGTTGGCGTTGTTATCGGTACGGCCTTCGGAAAAATCGTGTCGTCTATCGTGTCCGACCTCATCATGCCTCTGATTGGCGTCATCTGTGGCGGCGTGAACTTCACCGACCTCTCCATCACGCTCAAGGAAGCACAGGTGGTGGATGGACAGGAACAGGCCGCCGTGTCGCTCAACTATGGCAACTTCCTGCAGGCCACGTTTGATTTCATCATCATCGCCTTCTCCATCTTCGTCTTCATCCGCCTCATCTCTAAGCTTCATCGCAAGAAACAAGAGGTGCCGGCTCCCGCAGAACCTGCGAAGCCCAGCGAGGAAGTGCAACTGCTCACGGAAATCCGCGACTTGCTGAAGAAGCAAGAAAAATGATGAGCGCGGGCCATCTGCAACAAAATGGGTGCGTAAAATCAAAATGGGTTTTCCCTGCTTTGACATTATAAGGTGATATTGAATACCTACTTAACAGCCTAATCATTCAAAAACAAACGAAACATCTATGAGGAATTTCTTCAAACATTCGGGGCAACTGTGTGCTCTCGGCGCCTTGCTTCTTTTGGGCGCTCCCGTTTTTCTCTCCTCCTGCAAGGAAGAGATTGACGAGTCGAACTTCGCCATCAAGAAGATGCAGACAGCAGCCGATTATATCGACGAAAACAGTCAGTTTTCCTTGATGAACGCGCTTTTCCGCCGCGTCAGACTGGGTAACGTTGAGGGCGCGTCTCCGCTCCACAATATGCTCTCTGCCAGAGGAAACTACACCATCTTCCTGCCAACAAACGAGGCGGTGGAGAAATATATGGCGGAAAACGGCATCACCTCTATCGACGAGATGAGCGACGACCTCGCCAATACGCTCGCCAAGAGCTGCATCATTGACAATGGCTCAAACAACGCCTACGAAAGCGCGGACCTCCCCAGCAGCGGTGCGCTGCCCATCTCCTGTCTCTCCGACCGTATGCTCTCTTGCTCGCTCGATTCCACATCGACTTTCATCATCAACGGAACGTCGAGAATCATCAAGGGCGACATCGAGGTGTCAAACGGTTTCATCCATGTGGTTGACGGCGTAATCAGTCCGTCGCTCAACACGCTCGACGAGCAAATAGGCGAGGCCGATAACCTCAAGGTGTTCAGCTACTTGCTCACCCATACGGCCTTGTGCGACTCGCTGCACGAGTATCTCGACAAATCGTATGAGAACTCCAGCCGACAAGAGAAAACGCACATGAGCGAGTTTGACTACGTCTATGCACAACACCGCTACATCGGATACACCGCCTTTGTGGAACCCGACAGCATCTACGAACAGACATTAGGCCTCAAGGTTGAAAAAGACGCTGAGGGCAACCTGACCAATGGCGCCGCTTTCGTGGCCAAACTGAAGGATTATGTGGCCGACGCTTACGGTTCGAACCACCTTGACGATCTGAAGCATCCGTACAATCCCATCAACCGTTTCGTGGCCTACCACCTCGTTTACGGACGTATGCCTTTCAACAAACTCGTTTATCACTGCAACGAGTATAACTATAAGTATGGCCAATGGAACGCACCGCAAACCGTCAATATGCCGACCAACGTGTGGGAGTTCTACACCACCATGGGTGCATTCCCCAGTCTGCTGAAAATCACGCAGGTGGGCGACGCTGGATTTGAGCACGACGTTGACCATAAAATCTATCTCAACCGCATCTCGCTCTATGCCGACGGCCCGACGGACGACTATCACGAAACGGGCGTGGTGCCGGGCTATGCGGGCATCATCGTCAATGCCGATAATGGCGACAACGACAACAACGCCCTCAACGGCTATTACCACACCATCAACAAACTTCTGGTCAACGACGAAGGCACGCGCGATGAACTCTACAAGCGCCGCATCCGCATGGACATCGCCGCCACGCTTCCTGAACTGGCCACAAACAACTATCGCGGAAACTACAAAATTGCTTTCGACCCAGGTTATCTCTCGCGTATGATTCGCCAGAGCAGCAGTACGAAGATGGGACACACCCACGCGCAGGGTTCTGGATGGTTGGCCATGTGGGGCGACGAGTTCCGCGTGTTCGGTCTCTACGACTTCATCTATAAGCTTCCGCCCGTTCCGAAAGACGGTACTTACGAAATCCGTCTGGGACTCAGCCACGGTCCGATTAGAGGTATGGCGCAGATTTATTTCGGCGACGACCCCGACCGTCTCGCGCCCGTGGGTCTTCCCTACGATATGCGTCAGATTCCTGGTTCCAACACCCCCAACATCCCTTGGGTGAAGGATGGTGACGACCAGACGGTCAACCGCGAAAACGACAAGAACCTGCGTAACCAAGGCTATATGAAGGCCCCGATGTTCTTCACCTACAGTACGGGACGCGCCGACCAGCCTTTGCGCGAGTTTGGCGGCTCATGGTGTGCCATCCGCAAGATTGTCTGCACCGAATATATGAAGGCAGGAAAGACCTATTACCTGCGCTTCAAGTCGGCCTTGAAGAAACTCGATGCCGAGCTGGAGCTCGACTACTTCGAATATGCTTCAACCCCCGTTTACAATGGGGTAGAGCCAGAGGATATTTGGTAAGTTAGAAATAGAAAAAGATTTATTTTGTTTCCCGCTCCGAATCAACAACAGATTTGGGGCGGGATTTTTGCTTGCTTTTTGGGGGAACTGGAAAGGCATTTTTGGGGGACTTTTTCGCTGCGTTTGTCATGTTCGCTTTTGAGGGAAAAACACGGAATTTGGGGATGAAGTCTTGACGATATCACTCCGAAAAACAGGCTTGGCGGCATGAAAACGACAAACTTTTAGTCCTGCGCTTGTAAAAAAAAAGCAAATATAAAATATTTTGCCTGTAAAATTTGGCTTACCCCTAACAATTTACTACCTTTGAGAGGTAAAAAAGACCTCAATAGAATCCACAAGATTCTGTTGGGTTAAAATCTTCACTTGACAAATAGTGATAGTCTTTAATTAAAAATCACAAAGTTATTCGTATAAAACCTTATAATCTTCTGACCTATGTGCTACTTAAAATTTGACAAAGCGCAGATGACGAACCTTCAGGACTCCCTCTATAAGGAATTTCTGATCACAAACCGCTCTGGCGCTTACTGTAACACAACATTGGTTGGCTGCAATATCCGTAAGTACCACGGCCTCATGGTCGTTCCGGTTCCCGAACTGGACGACGAAAACCATGTGTTGCTCTCCTCGCTCGACGAAACTATCATTCAGCACGGCGCGGAGTTCAACCTCGGCCTTCATAAATACCAAGGGGAAAATTACAGTCCTAAGGGACACAAGTATATCGTGAGCTTTCAATGGGACAAGGTGCCGACCTGGATTTATCGTATCGGTGGCGTGCTGCTCAAAAAGGAAATGGCATTCTGCACTGACGATTATCAGTTTTATATCCGCTACACGCTGCTCGATGCTCATTCGGCCACCACGCTGCGCCTGAAACCGTTCTTGGCCTTCAGAAGTGTGCGCCAGTGGACACACGAAAACTCTGTTGCCAACAGCGGATACACAGAGGTGAAGAATGGTATAAAAATGTGCCTCTATCAGGGCTATCCCGACCTCTTCATGCAGACTAATGTCAAATCGGAATTCCACTATTGCCCCGATTGGTATCGCGGACTCGACTACCCGAAGGAACGCGAACGCGGCTACGACGCTACAGAAGACCTCCTCGTGCCAGGTTATTTCGAGATGCCAATCAAGAAAGGACAGTCTGTTGTGTTCTCGGCTGCGCTGAACGAATTAGCACCGAACCGCTTGGGACACTATATGGAAGAAGAACGCGAAGCGCTCGACGAACGCGACAGCTTCTATCATTGCCTTGTTAACGCCGCACACCAGTTTAATGTTCGCAGAGACGGAAAACACTACATCCTCGCTGGGTATCCTTGGTTTAAATGCCGTGCACGCGACACGTTTATCTCTATGCCGGGCTTGACGCTTTCCATCGGTGAGAGAGAGCAGTATGAAAAGTATATGGACGCTGCCGCTGAAGCCATTCGCCAGTATATCAACAAAGAGCCTATCACGGTGCCTATCTACGAAATCGAGCAACCAGATTCGCTGCTTTGGGCGACATGGTGCTTGCAGCAGTATCGCAAGAATGTGTCTGCACAAGATTTTCAGAAGAGGTATGGCGAACTGCTCAAGGATATCATGGAATATGTTCGTGGCGGACACCACTCAAACCTCTTCGTTCACGAAAACGGATTGCTCTATTCCAACGGACGCGACCGCGCTGTGACGTGGATGAACTCTATGGCCAACGGACGCCCCATTATTCCGCGCTCAGGATATATCGTTGAGTTTAACGCGCTTTGGTATAACGCCATGAAATTCTACGAGCAGGTGCTCAAAGAGAAGGGCGACGAGACGAGCATGATTCTCGCACAGGATTATGCCGACGAGGCAGAAAAGATGACGACGGCCTTCAAAGAGGTGTTCCTCAACGAACATGGTTATCTGCTCGATTATGTTGATGGCAAGATGATGGACTGGAGCGTACGTCCCAACCAGCTTTTCGCCATCGCGCTCGACTATTCTCCGCTCAGCATGAAGGAACGCAAGGGTGTGCTCGACATCTGCACGAAGGAACTCATGACGCCAAAGGGCATGCGCTCGCTTTCGCCAAACATCGGCGGATATTCTCCAATGTATGTGGGACGACAGGCCGACCGCGATCAGGCTTACCATCAGGGAACGGGATGGCCTTGGCTCACTGGTTTCTATCTGGAGGCTTATCTGCGCGTTTACAAGATGAGCGGCGTGAACTACATCGAACGCAAGCTCATCGGTTTTGAGGAAGAACTCTTCTATCACTGCATCGGCACCATTCCGGAACTCTTCGACGGCAACCCGCCATTCCACGGACGTGGAGCCATCTCATTTGCCATGAACGTGAGCGGTATTCTTCGGGCCATCCGTTTGATGGAGAAATATCAAATCGCGGAAGATTAAAACAATGTTGTTGCCAGAGATTTTCTCTGGAAATGGCGGAGAGCGGCACGACCAGTGCGGCTCTCGCCAAGCAACTAATCACCATAGCCATGGCGGGGAAACTTCCGCAAAATATCGCGCGGATAACGTCTCTTTAGTAATGGTTGAAGTTCGTTTTTCACCGTTGCTTACCGTGGCATTAACAGCTAATACCAATTTATGAAAGTATTAATGTTCGGATGGGAGTTCCCTCCTCATATCTTGGGCGGACTCGGAACAGCCAGCTATGGCATCACTGCCGGACTGGCCAAACAACCCGATATGCACATCACTTTTTGTATTCCGAAGCCCTGGGGCGACGAAGACAAGAGTTTCATGAACATCATCGGACTGAGCGAAACACCCATCGTTTGGCGTGACGTTGACTATGACTATGTCAAGCAACGCCTTGGCAACAAAATGACGCCGGAGCAATATTATGCCCTGCGCGACCATATCTATGCCGATTTCTCATACCGTATGACGGACGATTTGGGATGTATCGAGTTTTCTGGACGCTACCCCGATAATCTCTATGACGAAATCAATAACTATTCCATTGTGGCTGGCGTGATTGCTCGTCAACAGGAATATGACATCATTCACGCACACGACTGGCTGACTTATCCGGCTGGCATTCATGCCAAAAACGTGAGTGGAAAACCGCTTGTGATTCACGTGCATGCCACTGACTTTGACCGCTCGAGAGGTAATGTCAACCCAACGGTTTACAGTATTGAGAAAGACGGTATGGATCATGCCGATTGCATCATGTGTGTGTCTGAACTGACGCGACGCACGGTGATTGAACACTACCACCAGGATCCAGCTAAGTGTATCGCTATGCACAACGCCGTTTATCCGCTCTCCGACGAGGTGAAGCAGATGGTCGCACAGCGCAAACCCCACACGGAGCGTAAGGAACGCGTGGTGACTTTCCTCGGACGTATCACGATGCAGAAGGGACCGGAATATTTCGTTGAGGCGGCCTCGCTCGTGCTGCAACGCACGCGCAATGTGCGCTTCTGTATGGCCGGTTCTGGAGATATGCTTAACGCCATGATTGAGATGGCGGCGGAGAAGGGGATTGCCGACCGCTTCTTCTTCCCGGGATTTATGAAAGGAAAACAGGTCTACGAGGTGTTCCGCGACAGTGATGTCTATGTGATGCCGTCTGTGAGCGAGCCGTTTGGCATTTCGCCGCTCGAGGCCATGCAGTGTGGCGTGCCGTCCATCATCAGCTACCAGAGCGGATGTGCGGAAATTCTCGACAAATGTATCAAGACAGACTACTGGGATATCAATGCGATGGCTGATGCCATGTATTCCCTCTGCACCAACGAAGGACTCTATCAGTATCTTCAGGAGGAAGGAATCAAGGAGGTTGACCAAATCACCTGGGAGAAAGTGGGCAAGCGCATTTACGATGTCTACCAGCAGGTGCTTCAAAATTACAATCACAAATAAGAGTAGTTAACACATTCAATTGACTCCGCCGAAGTCTCTTGCGGCGGATGTCTGCAAAAACAAGATATCCCTATGAAGACCATTTGCTTATATTTCGAGATACACCAAAACATCCATCTCAAGCGCTATCGTTTCTTCGACATCGGCACAGACCATTATTATTATGACGACTACGAGAACGCGCGCTCTATCACTGAAACTGCCGACAACTCTTATGTGCCGGCACTCAACGCGCTCATCGAAATGGCTGAGCGCTATGGCAGCTACTTCAAATGCGCCATCTCGCTCTCTGGTTGCGCCATTGAGCAACTTGAAAACCACGCTCCGCAGGTGATTGAACTCCTGCAGAAACTCAACGACACGGGCTGCGTGGAATTTCTCGCTGAACCATATTCCCACGGTTTCTCTTCTCTGGCCAACCCTGAATGCTTCAAGGAAGAAGTGACGCGCCTTTGCAAGAAGGTGAAGTCGCTATTCGGACATGAACCGAAAATTTTCCGCAATTCTTGCCTCATCTACTCTGACGAAATCGGAGAACTCGTGGCCAGCATGGGCTTTAAGGGTATGTTGGCAGAAGGTGCTAAGCAGGTGTTGGGATGGAAGAGCCCGCACTTCGTTTACAACTGCAACCGCAACCCGAAACTGAAACTCCTCCTGCGCGACTACAGTTTGTCGGAGGACATCAGCTATCGTTTCAACGATTCTTCTTGGAACGAATATCCGCTCTTCGCCGACCGCTATGCCGACTGGATTGCCCAGTTGCCAGAGGAAGACCAGGTGATCAACCTCTTCATGGAGCTCTGCGCTCTCGGTATCTTCCAGCCGTTGTCTTCGAATATCCTCGAGTTTATGAAGGCTTTGCCAGAACAGCTCCGCCAGCGCGGCATCGTGTTCTCAACGCCGTCGGAAATCTGCTCGAAGATCAAGTCGTCGGGCGACCTCAACGTGGAATACCCCATCTCTTGGGTGGACGAAGAACGCGACCTCTCGCCGTGGCTCGGCAACGTGATGCAGCGTGAGGCTTTCGAAAAACTTTATAGCATTGCCGACCGTGTGCGTATCGCTGGCGACCGCCGCTTGAAGCAAGACTGGGACTATCTCCAGGCTTCAAACAACCTCCGCTTTATGAGCACGAAGGCCTGCTCTTATGGCGGCTACCGCGGTATTTATTCTTCGCCCTACGATGCTTTCACCAACTACATGAATATCCTTGGCGACTTCATCTCTCGCGTGAACAACCTCTATCCGGAGGATGTTGACAACGAACAGCTTGAATCGCTCTTCACGACCATCAAGAACCAAGACCAGGAACTGGAAGTGAAGAACAAGGAAATCGAGAAGTTGCAGCACATGCTTGCCAAGTTGGAGCAAGAGGCTCCCGCCAAGAAACCAGTTGCCAAGAAAGCGCCTGCCAAAGCTGCAAAGGCGCCTGCCAAGAAGGCCGCTGCCGTGAAAAAAGAGGCGGAAGAGGCTGAAACTAAGTAATGGTGAAAGAATAAGTTGACCAATTTTGACCTGTATTTTTGTTGGTTTTGGAATTTGGAAGAGGGAGCATAGCGGGGCTATGTGACCGATGACAAATTTCAAAAACAGCAAAAAGGCAGGGCATAAGAATATAATTCCTTACTCTTTAAAATTGGCCAAGTTATTTTTTCATCATTACTAAGTAATTGGAATGTAAGATAATTTGAACAAGGCCCTGTCAAGGCAGTGTTCAACGTCTGCTAAGCGGAATCTGTGTGCGGATTTTTTTCGTGCCAGATTCCGCTTCACTTTTCCTTGACGGAAAGGGTGGGCTGAGGCTTACGGCGCATCCGCTGATTCGTGATGGAGGGGAGTTGATGCCTACTTATATATGGAGTGTGTAGTAAAAAGAGAACAGGGACGGTCTTCTGCAAAATGTGCAGCAGAAGACCGTCCCTGTTCTTGGTTGTAGTGGGCTTATATTTGCTTGTCGTGTGGACTTGCGTTTGCTTGTAGGTGTATGTTGTTGGTGGCGTATGCTGTTGGATGCTCCTGCCTGTATGGTAGACTATTTTACTTCCGTAACCTGCCAACGATGTCTTTGGCGGCGCGTTCTGGTGCGCCTGGCGCCCCCAATTGTTGTGCCATTTCCTCGTAGCCGTTGAGCATCTCCTGGCGCTTGTTGCCGCCGGGAAGTAGGGGAAGAAGGGCGTTGCTAACGTTGCTGACCGTCATGCCATCGGCCACGAGTTCTGGTACGACCTCGCGGTTGCAGACCAAATTGACCAAAGAAATGTATGGCACCTTGAGAAGATGGCGACGGAGAAAGGAAACGAAACGACCGCAGGCGACATAGTAGCACACCACTTGCGGTACGCGGAAAAGCGCCGTTTCAAGGGTGGCTGTTCCGCTTGTTACGAGGGCGGCAGAAGCGCGTGAGAGCAGTCCGTAGGTGTCTCCTTTGATCATTTCCACGTCCTCTTCCCGCAGTTGGGCACGTTCAAAGATGTGCTTGTATACTTCCTGCGGCATGGAGGGTGCGATGGCGATGGCCAGGCGGAAACCTTTTTCGCGCAGTGGCATGACCGCTTGAAGCATGCGGCTCAGGTTGTCTTCAATTTCTTGTCGGCGCGAACCAGGCAACAAGGCGATGAGGTGCTCGTCGCGGCAGTGGTCTGGGTGTTTCAAATGGTAGTTTGCCACTTCGTCAACCGTTGGGTTCCCCACATAGGTGATGGGATAGTTGTGGCGTTGTTCGAAATAGGGAACTTCAAAGGGCAGGATAGAGTAGAGGTGCGTCACATCGCGGCGAATGGCCTTGATGCGGTGTTCCTTCCAGGCCCAAATTTTGGGCGAGATGTAATAGAAGACAGGGCAGATGTGTTCTTGCGTCACGTAACGGGCCATCTTGAGGTTGAATCCCGGATAGTCCACCAGAATCACCGCGTCTGGTTGCCATTCGGCAATCTGCTGTTTGCAGTGTTTTATGCCGCGCAAGATGGTTCGCAGATGAAGCAGGACGGGGATGAATCCCATGTAGGCCAGATGCTTGTAGTGGCACAATAATTTGCCCCCCACGCGCTGCATTTCGTCGCCCCCATAAAAGCGGAAATCCGCATCAGGGTCTTCTTGCAGGAGCGCCTGCATAAGGTGGGCCGCATGGAGGTCGCCGCTGGCTTCGCCGGCAATGAGAAAATATTTCATAGGCAGGTGGTCGTAAATAATGTCGGGTGGTAAAGGATAATATTAAGTGGGTGTTCAGGATTATTTTTACATTTGAAAATAAGGAATAATCTTCCCAGCATTCATGTAATATTTTGATGACCTACTTAAGCCGATGGTCTTACTTATGACTTCTCAATCATAATCGGTGGCGCTTCTCTTATTCGTTCTCCTTCAACTTGTTATAGCAACTGCGGCAGAGCGGTTCGTATTCGTCTTGTTCACCGAGCAAAACGCGCTGTGCGTTAGGGACGATGCGGTGTGACACGTGGGCAAGACCGCCGCAGCGGACGCAGATGGCGTGGACCTTTGTCACGTCTTCGGCAACGGCACAAAGTGCGGGCATGGGGCCGAAGGGGACACCCTGGAAATCCATGTCGAGACCTGCAATTATGACGCGCTTGCCTGCGTCGGCCAAATTGATGCATACGCGCACCAGTTCGTCATCGAAAAACTGCGCCTCGTCAATGCCAACAACTTCGGCGTCTTTGGCCAGTTCAACGATAGCTGCCGCTGTGCTTACTGGGGTGGAGTGGATGGCATTGGCATCGTGAGATACCACATCCTCGTCGCTATAACGCGTGTCAATGGCCGGTTTGTATATTTCTACTTTCTGCTTGGCTATTTTTGCGCGGCGCAGGCGGCGGATGAGTTCTTCGGTTTTGCCAGAGAACATGGAACCGCAGATTACTTCAATGCGGCCGTGGTGGTGATTTTCTTCCTGAAAAAGTTGCATGGGGTGAAAAATCGCAGGCCGAGCGACGGGAAGCCGCCGTTCGGCCTGCATGGATTGAATCGTTTATTTTTGTCGGTTGATATATTCTTGCAGGCCCTCGAGGTCGTTGTTGAAGTTGGCGATGAACCAGTCGCCATATTCAAAGCGCAGGCGCACCATGACACAGACTCCGTCTTGGCTGTCGCCATTAGGAAATACCTTGATGTCGGCGATGGCACTGGTGGCGGAAATGTCGCGTACGCGTTCGATTTCAGCACGCGGACTTTTGCAGTCTCGTGTGCGGAGCCAGGGCGAGAAGTCGTAATATCCTGTTTCGCCTTCGGGTGTCAATTGTTTTGCCGTACTGTAGGCCGAACGAAACTCTTCGGCGAAGAAATAAGAAGATACCGAGGTTCTTCCCGTCTCAACAGAATTGAAAGCCAAGGCGTAAATAAGTTGTAGGCGCGTCTTGATATATTTGGCAGTGTGTTTTGTTTCAGACGGAAGTTCATTGGGGACATTGTTCCCGATGGAAGGAGCAGAAACGGTGCTGGCAGAGGCGGCCAATGTGAGGCAGGCGGCGCAACATGCAATTAGAGAGGCTAATCGTTTCATGATGTATTTGAGTTTTGTTGGTTAATGAAAAACAAAAGTCGGTTGTCTGAATGAGATGGTGGTCAGACCTATCGTGTGTTCTACAAGAGCAGGGCCGCTATGGTTGAAACACCGTAGAAAAGAATGATGAGCGAGGTGACGGCCAGCATCTTGTTGAGCTTCTTACCGTTTCCAATCCTTTTGATTCTCATAAAGGCGAGGAGGTTGAATATGCAGGTCGCGGCTGCCGTTCCTGTTGCTATGCCGATGGCCGCGTGGCAGGAGAGAAAATAACCTTGGCATGCGGCAGCGATAAAGCCGTATATCAAGTAGAGTAGGAACCCCAGTTTCTCCCCACACACCACAACGAGTGTAGTCTTCCCGTGTTCTTTGTCCTGGTGGCGGTCGCGGATGTTATTGACCGTAAGCAGCGTGCACATGGCGGTGCCGCATCCCAGAGCAATCGGCCATAGTCCAGCTTCGTTGCAGGTTGCAAAGTGCAGATAGTAAGTGCCTGCAACAGGGATGAAACCGAAGAACACCAATACGAGGAGGTCGCCTAAGGCATGGTAGCTGCAATAGGTGCTATAGAGAAAAGCAAAGACCATGCAGAGGATGCCGACGCCAAACATGGGCCAGGGCATGTGCCCGAATACTTCAAAAAAGGCGAAGACGGCATACAGGCCGATGAACATCGCTAATGTCAGAGAAACACCGATGCCTATCCGCATGGCCTGCGGCGAAATCCATCCCATGGCGCAGGCCCGCTCTGGTCCGATGCGTGTTTCGTCGTCGGTACCGTTGATGAAGTCCACATAGTCGTTGATGAAGTTGGCCATGATTTGCATCACGACAGCGAAAAGCAACGTGAGCCCCATGATGGTTGTGGAAAAACTATGAAGAGATTCTTTGGCTACGACAAAAGCCAGTGCGTTGGCAATCGCTACAGGCACCAAAGCTGCTGTGAGGGTTTTCGGGCGTGCTGCCAAAAACCAGGCACGCAAAGAATTCGTTTTGATGTTAGAAGGCATATTTAGTTTGGGGTTTCTTTTTTGTTGGCGCACCTATCTGTTGGCGCTTGTTCTGAAAGACGATGGCATTCAAGAAGCATCCGTCGAATGCTATTTTATGAGTCCTTCCAAGAACGCAACGTCTTTATTGACAAGAAGAGATATGTCCTGAATGTTCATTCCCTTCTCAATCATGGCATTGACCATAGCTTTGAGTATGAGATCCTTCTGCTTGAGGTCTTCATCCTTCTGTTTGAGGTCTTTGTCCTTCTGCTTAATCTCAGACTCCTTTTGTTTCAGCTCGGATTCCCTCTGCTTCAGCTCCTGGTCTTTTTTCATGATGGCCGTGTCGCGGTCTTCAATGGCTGAGAAGTATTCATCTTCAACGTTCATGTCCGTCCTTACGTCCGCGTCTGCTGCTGCGGCAGTCAGTCGGTGGATTAGGTACATGATGTCGGCATCGTCTTGATAGCACGTCTCGTCGATGTTGAGCACTTGGGCGTCGCGTGTGTTCTTTTTGCTTTGGTCGAACACGCTTAACACCTTCTCCAGTCGGTTGTTGACCTGTCCACGGAGCAGGGGAATCTGTACGATGATGCTGTTGTGCGTCAGACTTTCTACAAACGGGTTCGGCATACCTTTCGACACCTCCTGTCCGTCGTAGTTATAAGCCTTATGGTTGACGTAGATGACTGGGTCGGGAATGTCTCCCACGCAGTGTCCCAGCAAATAGACCGCCACCATCGGGTAGGCGTACCCTTTCTTGGAGTCGACCTGTATGTTGTTTTTGTTGCTGTATTGCACACCGAGGTATTGTCGGAAGCGCAGCGTCTCAGTGTCCAGCCATGTTTTCTGGAGTTCAATCAAGATGACTTGCTGCGAACCGTCTTCCTCACAGACCGTCGCCGCAAAGTCGATGCGGAACATCGAAAGCGTGTCTCGTGAAGTGTTGGCATATTCGTGAGGCCGCATCGTGACATGCAGCACTTCCTTCTTCAGCAAGGCGGAAAGCACCGTCTTGGCAATACGCTCGTCTTCCATGATGTATTTGAAGACAGAGTCGTATATCGGGTTGGCGATATGTACGATCATGATTCCTATGAGTTATGCGTTGGTTAGTAATGCGTTTTACCTTACAACAAAGGTAAGCATAATTTGTGGATTTCCATTCATACAGAGGGCGAAATGTGAAAAGATACTGGATTTGAGTGCCCTTAGAATCCAAACAAATGATAATGGCAAAGACGTTTTGACCACATTCCCAACTTTTTTCGTACCTTTGCGGAAATAATGGGCGCTCAATATTCAGCGGTGTTTCGGCTGCATGTGTTTGGGGCGCCAGTCAAATATAGTAACAAATCTAAAGCAACAAATATAATGGCTCAAGAAGACGTTTTCAAGAAAATCGTTTCGCATTGCAAGGAATATGGTTTCGTGTTCCCCTCAAGCGAAATTTATGACGGTCTTGCCGCTGTCTATGACTACGGTCAGAATGGTGTAGAACTCAAGAATAACATCAAGCAATATTGGTGGCAGTCAATGGTGCTGCTTCACGAAAACATCGTGGGCATCGATTCAGCCATTTTTATGCACCCAACCATCTGGAAGGCTTCCGGACACGTTGATGCCTTCAATGATCCCCTCATTGACAACCGCGATTCAAAGAAGCGCTATCGTGCCGATGTCCTGATTGAAGATCAGATTGCAAAATACGACGAGAAAATCGAAAAGGAAGTGGCCAAGGCTCGCAAACGTTTTGGCGAAGCTTTCGATGAGGCTCAGTTCCGTTCAACCAACGCACGTGTGTTGGAACACCAGGCCAAGCGTGACGCCCTCCATGAGCGTTATGCTGAGGCCATGAATAAGATGGACCTTGCTGAACTCAAGCAGATTATTCTCGACGAAGAAATCGTATGCCCCATTTCTGGTACACGCAACTGGACCGACGTCCGTCAGTTCAACCTCATGTTTAAAACCGAGATGGGTTCAACGGCTGATGGCGCTTCAACCATCTATCTCCGTCCAGAGACCGCGCAGGGAATCTTCGTCAACTACCTCAACGTGCAGAAAACGGGTCGCATGAAGCTCCCCTTCGGTATCGCACAGATTGGCAAGGCTTTCCGCAACGAGATTGTTGCGCGTCAGTTCATCTTCCGCATGCGCGAGTTCGAACAGATGGAAATGCAGTTCTTCGTGAAGCCGGGAACAGAAATGGAATGGTTCAAGTTCTGGAAGAAAACCCGTCTCGCCTGGCATGAAGGCCTCGGATTCGGTGACGAATGCTATCGTTATCACGACCACGAGAAGTTGGCCCATTACGCCAACGCCGCCACCGACATTGAATTCAAGATGCCGTTCGGTTTCAAGGAAGTGGAAGGTATTCACTCACGCACCAATTTCGACCTCTCGCAGCACGCCAAGTTCTCAGGTCGTAAGATATTGTACTTCGACCCAGAGACCAACGAGAGCTATATCCCTTACGTCATCGAAACCTCTATCGGTGTCGACCGTATGTTCCTCAGCGTGATGTGCCACAGCTACCAGGAAGAAAAGCTCGAAAACGGAGAAACCCGTGTGGTCCTCAAGTTGCCAGCAGCCCTCGCCCCAGTGAAGCTCGCCGTGCTCCCGCTCGTCAAGAAAGACGGACTGCCTGAGAAGGCACGCGAAATTATGGACGACCTCAAGTTCCACTTTAACTGCAAATACGACGAGAAAGACTCCATCGGCAAGCGCTATCGCCGCCAGGATGCCATCGGTACGCCTTACTGCATTACCGTCGACCACGACACGCTCAACGACAACTGCGTCACATTGCGTAACCGTGACACCATGGAGCAGCAGCGCGTTTCAATCGATAGCCTGCGTTCGCTCATCGAAGACAAGGTCAGCATCACGTCTCTGCTTAAGAAACTCTGATACGCTCAGAGCCGTATTACGAAAGAAATATCCAATCTGGGGAGAAGCACAAAACATTTCTCCCCAGAACTTTTGGTAGGCGTTCAAAGCAGACCAAACGGCTTTTGCATCGTTGCGCATTCTGAAATGAAAAGCAGATGAGCGTTCTAGCCATCCATGCGCTTTCATCGTTGCCGCCAAACGGCAGTTTTAGGTTGCCCCGAACTTCAAGGCCATACATTAACTTTGACCGTCAACTTACATTCCCAAAGCCCATGAAGCGACTTTTAAAATTCATTTTCGTCCTGCCAACCCTTCTGTTTGCTTTCACATCCTGCGAGGAAACCGAGAGCACAGAAGACATGCAGTATGCCAATTGGCAAGCACGCAACAGCAGTTACTTCACCGAGACAATGAATACGGCCAAGAATGCCATTGCCGCCGCCAAAGCCCAATATGGCAACGACTGGGAAGCCCATTGCGACTGGCGCATCTATTGTTCGATGTACAACGATGCCACCCAAACGGGCTCTCCGACCGACTCCATCGCCGTCTTCATCAAGGAGCGCGGAACAGGAAGCGGTTGTCCGCTTTACACCGACACCGTGCGTGTCAACTTCATGACGCGCACCATCCCCAACGAACTGGGAGAAGATGCCGAGTCAAAAAAACTCGGCAAGCTCGTCAGCTATTCTGGTGTTAGCAAGAATGAAGCCGACATATTCAGTCCGCTCTATTGCATGCCAAACAAGGTGGCCGTCAGCAACAACGTGGAGGGCCTCACCACGGCGCTCCAATATATGCACATCGGAGACCGTTGGCAGGTGTACATCCCGAGCGAGTTGGGCAACGGTGTGAACGGCCTTGCAAACATTCCAGCCTATTCCACATTGATCTACGACATCCAGTTGAAAGCCTATTACCGCGTTGGTACAACGGTGCCAAACTGGCGTTGACGTCTCGCCTGTCGGCGACGTAATAAGATGTGGGCACTTCCGAGTGTTTAGGACGGAGGGATACACTGGAAATAGAAGGCCTGTCAGTATGTATATTATAATAGGTGCTGATTTCATCGACCATCATACATCTAAATAAAAAGCGCAGACCAACGGACAAATCATGCGAAGTTGGCCTGCGCTTTTATTTTTCCTCCGAAGAGTCAGTCGGTATTCCGAAAAAATCACTATCTTTGCAAACGAATAGCGCCTGTGGCGAAATTGGTAGACGCGCCAGACTTAGGATCTGGTGTTTTACGACGTGTAGGTTCGAGTCCTATCAGGCGCACGAATAAATCCTAACTGCTTAAATATGAGTGGTTAGGATTTTTTTTGTTTATAATAATCCACCAAATTTCGCCGCAAAATCGTTACGGTTTTCCGAGTTCTATTTGCCGTTCTTCGTTTTACCGCGATTGCTAAATCGTGGTAAAACATCCGTCGCGGTAAAAACCTATAGTTAAGTCCTACACAGCAAACAGTTGCAGACGCTTCTTCCCCCCCCCCCCGCTGCCTTACCAAAATATAACAATATTTTGCAGCCTGCATCCCGAATTATTTCATACATTTGCAGAATAGATTTCACTCCTTAAAAAATATCAACATGAACAACATTCCATTAGTATTTTGGCTCATTCCGATAGCCAGCGTTGTGGCATTGGGAATGGCGTGGTTCTTCTTTCGCTCAATGATGCGGGAGGAAGAAGGAACAGAAAGAATGAAGGAGATTGCAGCCCACGTGAGAAAGGGCGCTATGGCTTACCTGAAGCAGCAATACAAGGTCGTGGCCATCGTCTTTGTTGTGCTCGCCATTGTCTTCGCCTTCATGGCCTACGTTCTGAAAGTGCAGAATCCGTGGGTGCCCTTTGCCTTCCTCACCGGCGGCCTCTTTTCCGGTCTGGCGGGCTTCTTCGGGATGAAAACAGCCACTTACGCTTCGGCACGCACTGCCAACGGTGCGCGTTCCGGCCTCGATAAAGGTTTGAAGATTGCCTTCCGCAGCGGTGCGGTGATGGGCCTCGTTGTCGTTGGCCTCGGATTGCTCGACATCGCTATATGGTTTATTGTTCTTAACGCCGTGTATGCAGGAGAGGGAACAGCCCTCGTCACCATCACCACCACCATGCTCACCTTCGGTATGGGCGCATCCACGCAGGCGCTCTTCGCCCGTGTTGGTGGCGGCATCTACACCAAGGCCGCCGATGTGGGGGCCGACCTCGTGGGAAAAGTGGAGGCAAACATTCCTGAAGACGACCCTCGCAATCCCGCCACCATTGCCGACAACGTGGGCGACAACGTCGGTGACGTTGCCGGAATGGGCGCCGACCTCTATGAGAGCTATTGCGGTTCCATCCTGTCGACGGCCGCTTTGGGCGCTACGGCCTTTGCCCTAAACGGCGACATGCAACTTCGCGCCGTCATTGCCCCGATGATTATTGCTGCAATCGGCATATTCCTTTCTCTCATTGGCATCTATCTGGTGCGCACGAAGGAAGGGGCAACCATGAAAGACTTGCTCCGCTCGCTGGCGCTTGGCACAAACGTCAGTGCCGCGCTCATTGCCGTCGCCACCTTCGTCATCCTCTATCTGCTGGGCATTGAAAACTGGCTCGGACTGTCCTTCTCCGTCATCAGCGGTCTCGCCGCGGGCGTCATCATCGGACAGGCAACGGAATACTATACGTCGCAGAGCTACAAGCCGACGAAGAAAATTGCCGAGGCCTCGCAAACTGGTCCTGCAACCGTCATCATCAAAGGCATCGGAACTGGCATGATTTCAACGATGATACCAGTGGTGACCATCTCCGTTGCCATCATGCTCAGCTATCTCTGTGCCAACGGTTTCGATATGTCGCTCTCTGCAAAGTCCATCAGTACGGGACTTTACGGTATCGGCATTGCTGCCGTCGGCATGCTCTCAACCCTCGGCATCACCCTTGCCACTGACGCCTACGGCCCCATCGCCGACAACGCTGGCGGCAACGCGGAGATGAGCGGACTGGGCGAAGAAGTGCGTGAGCGCACCGATGCCCTCGACGCTTTGGGCAACACCACCGCCGCCACGGGTAAAGGCTTTGCCATCGGTTCTGCCGCGCTGACGGCCCTTGCCCTCCTTGCTTCTTACATCGAGGAAATCAAGGTGGCCATGGTGCGTGCCGTTGAAAACGGCAAACAATATGTTGACGCTGCTGGAAACGTTTTCAACCCGACAGATGCCACCACGATCGACTTCATTAATTTCTTCCAGGTGAACCTCATCAATCCGAAGGTGCTCGTTGGCGCCTTCATCGGCGCGATGGCGGCCTTCCTCTTCTGCGGCCTCACGATGGGCGCCGTTGGGCGTGCCGCAGAATCAATGGTTCAGGAAGTGCGTCGGCAGTTTCGTGAAATTAAGGGCATACTTGAAGGCAAGGCAACCCCCGACTACGGCAGCTGTGTGGAGATAAGCACGCGCAGTGCCCAGCGTGAGATGATCATCCCGTCGCTGCTCGCCATCGTCATCCCAATCGTTGTCGGCCTCGTTCTCGGAGTGGCTGGCGTTCTCGGACTTCTCACTGGCGGACTTGCTGCCGGCTTCACGCTTGCCGTCTTCATGTCTAATTCCGGTGGCGCATGGGATAATGCCAAAAAACTGATTGAAGAAGGCAACTTCGGCGGCAAAGGCAGTGAAAACCACAAGGCCACCGTTGTTGGCGACACGGTTGGCGACCCGTTTAAAGACACGTCTGGCCCGTCGCTCAACATCTTGATCAAACTGATGTCGATGGTGAGCATCGTCATGGCCGGTCTGACAATCGCATTCCTTTGAGGTATATACTCTTCAAAATTGGTCGTCATACCTTCAAGAAAATCCGAACCTAATACTAGTCATCTTCTCTGGGACGTGGTGCGACCGCCTCTGGGCCGTGAGACGACCGCCTCTGGGACGTGACGCGACCGTCTCTGGGACGTGAGACGACCGCCTCTGGGGCGGCGTTCGCCGACAGACTGCTTTTCTGAAATGCCACGCCTCGTTCAATCCGTAAATATCCTTGGAATGTGTTTCAGAAAACGGAGGCGATTGTCCGTTCTTCCAAGCCTTCCAAATGCTTGATGGGGAGAAAATAAAAAAACTCGTTGCAGAGCTGCAAGAGCATCTGCAACGAGTTTTTTTGAATGCACTGAAAAATCCAGTGCGCTGATTGTGTCATCGGAAATGCCGATGGGGATTTTTCAGGATGTGTTTTGTCAAGTTGGTCACTTACTTGTCTTCACCTTCAGGCACCTTCCATCCCGCAGCCTTGGCAATGCGGTAAGGAATCTGCGTGTTGTCGATCTTTCCGGCGAAAGCCTCAGAACCGACACCGATGGCGAAGACGGGGACGTAGCCGTTAGAGTGGCCGCCGCTCTGCCAGCCGATCAGGGCACATTCGGCGAGAGTGCGGCGGGCAGCGTCGCTGATGCCACTCAGCGTGCTGTAAAGATTCTTCGAGTTGGCCGATTTGCCGTTGATGTAAGCCTCGAAAGCACGCTTCATGCGGTCGGTCTGGTGGTCAGAGAGCTTCACGCCTCCCCAGAATCCCCAGTTCTCCTTCAGGTCGCGCTGCATGCGTCCCCAAGTCAGCTTGTTGCCCAACTTCTTGTGCAGGCGGTCGAGATAGCGAGTGTATTCCTCAGCACTCATCTTCTGGAACTTCAGCAGGTCGGTGTGGAGTTCATAGGCGCCGCGTCCCAAGACGATGCCGCCCGTCTCGTGGTCGGCCGTGATGACGATGAGCGTTTCGTCGGGGTGCTGCTGATAAAACTCATAGGCCACCTTCACCGCGTTGTCCAAATCAATCGTTTCGAGGAAAGCCGTCGCCGCGTCGTTGGCGTGGCAGGCATAGTCAATCTTTCCGCCCTCAATCATCAGGAAGAAACCGTCTTTCTCCTTCTGCTTCTGCGTGAGGAACGAGATGCTAGCACGCGTGATGTCTTGCAGCGTCAAGTCGCCCGGCTTGCGGTCGATGGCGTAAGGCAAACACGTGCGGTCGTTGTTGCTTGGGGTAGAAGGCTGCAGGAGGATGAACTTCTTTGCCTGCTTGCTTGTCTTCTGGAATTGCTTGTAGCTGCGGGCAATGGTGTATCCCGCCTGCTCGCAGCGCTCAAACAATGTTCCCGTAGCCGTGGAATCTTTTTTGTTTTCTGGTATGCGGAAATCAGAGCCGGCATAAAAGTCAAAATCGGCCTTGATGAGGTCCTTGCCGATTTCGTAATATAAGTCGCGCATGGGCTGGTGGGCATAAAAAGCGGCCGGCGTGGCATGGTCAACAGAAACGTTTGTTGAGATGCCCACGGCAGCTCCGCTCTGCTGGGCCCATACGGCCACGCTCGTGACAGGCGTCTGCAGGTCGGCCAGCATGCCGAGCGCACTGTTTTTCGTTTTGCGTCCCGTGGACAGCGCCGTGCCAGCGGCGGCAGAGTCCGTCACGCCGTTGGTGGCAGAAAAAGTGGTGACGAGGCCCACGGCCGGAAATTGCGTAAAGAGCAGCGGTTCAACGCCGATGCGTCCCTGCAAGGCCGCAAGATACGTTTCGGTGCCGTTCACTTGGTTGACACCCATACCATCGCCAATGAAGTAGAACACATATTTGGCTCTACCTTCGGCAAAAGAGGTGATGGCGATCAAAAAGAGCATCGCCAAACTCAGAAAACCTTTTTTCATGTTATAGTAGTTGTGATTAAGTAATGAACTCCGTTTGGAAGCGTAGCCCACGTGAAAAAGCGGTACGCCCCTACAAAAGTACATAAATATTCAGTGCAACAGGCGGCCGTGTGGCCGAAAAAATCCAGTGGTCGAGAAAATTTCATTGACAGAGGTGGTCATGCCTTCCCCCTTGATAGCCTTCATGTTGCCCAGAAAGAGGGCCTCCGTTGTTCCCTTCTGTTGTCATTATGGCTTTTTGACATTATTTATACAGAGAAACGCTACTGCAATCCAAATTAAATTGCGAAATTTGCATGGAGAGTAATAGGCATGAATCGGTTCGGACTGCTTCGTTATAGCGTAGTCCGATATTCGTGTGCCGCTTGCTCCTTCTATGTAAAACAAATCTTTTTACAAATATATGAAGAAAAAAAATTACTTAACATCAGCACTCCTCGTTGGTGGTCTCCTCGCTGGAAGCCTCACGGCTGGAGCAACGGTACGTACCGTTAAGCTGAACACCTCAAAACCCGTCGGGACTGAGATCACGCTTCAGGTGAACCGCACCTATGCTGGTGTCACCGTTGACTGGGGAGACGGTCAAGTGGAAACCTACAAGGCCGAATCTGGCGAAGTGCTTCAAATCACGGGCACGGTGAAGGGCTCTTTCATCACCATCTCTGGCAACGAAGCTTGGGACATGCTCGCTTGCCCCAATTGCGGTGTGGAAATCATTGACCTCACCAATGCCAAGGACATGCGTTCGCTCTTCTTGCAAAACAACGACCTCATGACTGTGCCTTTGCAGGGCATGACGAAGTTGGTTGACTTCGATGCCAGCAACAACAAGCTGAACAAGATCGAATTTACGCAGTCGAGCTATCCTGAAAAGGACCTCCTGAGCATTGAAAACTTCAATGTGGCCAACAACCAGCTCTCTGGTTCCTTCGTTATCCGCGCAAACACGCTGCGCTCTCTCGACGTGAGCAACAACGAATTTACGGCGGTTTACACCTCAAGCAACCCTTCGCTCGACTATCTCGACGTGAGCCACAACCAGTTGAAGACTCTCTCTTTGGCTGGCAACCCGCAGCTCTCCACGCTCATCTGCAACGACAACGCCCTGACCAACATCATTTGGCCAGCTGGCATCACGACGATGCAGCAGCTCATCTGCGACAACAACTCGTTGAGCACAACTTTCAATTTGGCCAACTGTAACAAGTTGAGCGATGTTTCAATCGCCAACAACAAAATCAGCTCAATCTATTTGTCGGGTAGCTCAAAGACCAACAGCTTGAACGTGTCAAACAATCAGCTCGGTCTCGGTGCGCTGCCTTTGCGTGCCGTGCGTCCAACGCAGCTCTCGTTTAATCCGCAGGCTCCCGTTGATATTTCAGGCTATGCCAACGTGAAGAAAAAAGACGGCGTGCCTTACATGCCAGTGGCTGAATGGGCCAAGCGTCGCGAAAACGGTATCGATTTGACCGAATTGCGCAACATCGGCGTGACGGCAACCAGCACGGGTACAACGGAAGGTGTTGTTACTTGGTATGCCATCGAAAACGGCGAAGAGAAGGAACTCGTGCCGGGACGTACGTCTGCAGCCATGAACGACTACTTCGCACAGGGTGCTAAATATAATTTCTTCACCCCGCACGCCAAAGTGTTTGCACGCATCGTGGCCAACTCGGTATATAAAGACGACAACATCAGCATCAACACCAGCGTAATCGCCGTGGGCGAAGATATGACCACTGGCATCGGCCAGGTTGTCAACGAAAACGGCACGCTCCAGATTGCCACTTCACGCGGCAACCTCACCCTCCAGAGCGAACACGCCATCAGCGTAACGGTTCGTGCGCTCAACGGCAAGACGGTATGGGCCGGAACGGTCAATGGCGTTGAAACCATTTCGCTCCAGTCTGGCGTTTACATCGTGAACGGACAGAAAGTGGTGCTCTGATAAGCGCTCATAGATTTCGATAGCTTTAAACCAACGACAGCACTCGTCTTCTGTGCGCTGTCTGATTTATTCCAAAAAACATCAAACGATGAATATTTTCAAAAACTTATTATACGGCTCCTTGGTGATGGCTTCTCTCACGACAGTGCCTGCTTTCGCGCAGAACACACTGCCTGAAGGTTCTCTCAAGATGATTGTAACGCCACACAACCAGAGCGTCAATAGTTACGAGCGTACGCTCTGCCTCAACATCAAGGCCAACGTGAAATACACGGTGAGCAGCGACCAGAGCTGGGTGAAGGTGCGCAAAGGTTCCGGCAATTCGGTTTACGTTCACGTAGACCAAAACTACGCTATGGAGGCTCGTTCGGCCAACGTAGAGTTTGTGAGCAACGACGGCAAAATTTCGCAGACGCTCGTCGTGACGCAGGCTGCCGACGGTTCGGCTGCCGAACTCCCGACAGACATCCGCATCTATCCGTCTTCGGCAACAGACAACACGCATGCTAATTCGGGCAGCGACGGCGGTGTGACATACACTTATGACAACGATTTGTCAACGCTCTACCACTCGGCTTACAGCCCAAATAAGTTTGTCGTGTCGCAGACCAATCCCGCGATTCTGACCTACAACTTCAAGAATGTCAGCAACATCGACTACATGACCTACGTTCCGCGTCAGAGTGGCACCAATGGTAACTTCGGTAACTTCAGCGTTTACTATAAGCTCCAGGGCGACACTGAATATAAGCACTTCGGCGATTTCAACAACAACGGAAGCAACAACGAATACACCGTTAAGTTTAACGGTGCCCTCGTTAACCCGATTTCTGTTCAGGTCCGTGTTTACGACGGTACGCTGGGCTACGCTTCTTGTGCTGAAATGAAGTTCATGCAGGACGGCGGCGCTACAACGGCCTTTGATATCTTCGCCGACAACCTCCTTACTTCTTTGAAGAAGGACGTGACCCTCGACCAAATCGAAGCCATTTCGAATCCGTTCGTGAAGGGCCTCGCTCTGAAACTTTATGACGGTTCTTACGACAAGAAATACCGTGTGGCAGAATTCCCTTGCTTGCTCAGCGTTCGGGCGTTGGCTGCAAAATGGAATGTCGATGGCAAATACTACGACCAGATGGCTGGCGTGACGGGTATCAGCTTCGCTCCGGGCACTTATGCCATTGCTTGCGAAATGCCAGAAGGCCGCACGGCTAAGTTGAAGATCGTTTCTTGGTACAACGGCAAGAAGGGCAGCAACTTCGATGGTGGCGATCCGCAAACGGCTACCTTCACCCTCAAAAACGGTTTGAACGTCATCGAATACCAGCCGACGAAGATGGGCCTGACCTATTATGGCGCTTGGGATGCTGCATACAACGGTCTTGGCTACATCGTTTATGACGATGACACGGATCCAGACGCTGTTGCTCCGTTGAAGGTTCACTTCATCAACGCTGTTGTCAATGGTTACCTCTCTGAAGACCTCACCAACGAGCAGATGCACGAGCTGACTGGCAATGCCAAGAACTCTCACATGGACGTTGTTTCGAAGAAGGTTCACGCCGTTTGGTCTTCCAAGGGCTTACACAGCTTCTGTAAGTCAACCACTGGCGGCCTCGGCTATAAGCAGTACATGAACGTGCTCGACTCTCTGATCGTTTGGGAACACGACGTGCTCGGCTTCACGAAGTACAACCTCGTTCCGAAGAACCGCACCTTCGCTTATGTCAACTATACTTACTACATGTTCCAGGGCGGCCTTGGCGTATCCTTCCACGTTGACCAGGAAAGCCGTGTGCTCAACTGCAACACGTTGATCAACCGCGATGACGACGCCATCTGGGGTCTTAGCCACGAGTGGGGACACCAGCATCAGCTCCACCCATACTTCTGCTGGACTGGTACGACGGAAGTTACCAACAACGTGAACTCTTACTACAATGTCATGAAGATGGGCTACCGCACCAGCGATAAAATCGATGCGTGGAAGCCTGCACGTAAGCACTTCATTGACGACAACCTCTCTGGCGTGACAATTGCCAGCGATGCCCGTAAGAAGGCTTATGATAATGTTGGCGGTTTGAGCTGGAACGCTGACTACTATGCTCTGGGTCAGGAAATGAAGGACAACACCATTGTTAAGCAGTCTGAAAACCTCGTGAAGGGCTTGAGCATCCACGAAGTGGGCGTTGGTGAAACGCTTTGCCCGTATATCATGTTGAATAACTACTTCACGGTGGTTAAGAACATGCCAGACTTCACGCCTGATATGTATGAGGCACTTCGTCAGACCGACAAAGACGGCGGTTCTAACGTTGAAAAGAAAGACGGCGTTGACAAGTACGAGCTCGTTGCCTCTGCTCAGAACAACGACAAGAACAATGGTTTGGCTCGCTTGAAGGCTGCATATCCAAACTCAATTTGGACGAAGTACATCACTGCTGGCCACACTTCACGCAACACCAACTCCATGCCGTTCGTGCTCAACTACATCCGCAAGGCAAGCCGCCTCTCTGGCTACAACCTCTTCCCGTTCTTCGAACGCTGGGGCTTCCTCCGTCAGGTTGCCATGTACATCGGCGACTACGGCAACGGATGGTGCGTATTCCCGAAGGCTGCCTACGACGAGTTTAAGGCCGATATGGACGAACTCGTAGCAAAGGGCGTTCTTAAGGAAATGCCAGAAGGTATGGTTGAAGAAATCTCCAACACGGCAGATCGCTTCATGCCAAAACCTGTATTCCCCAACTGATAGCAATTCTTGCTGAACAATACTAAAAACCGGGAGATTCCTCGCAAAGGGGAATCGCCCGGTTTTTTTGTAATGGTGAAAGAATAAGTTGAGCAATTTTGACCTGTATTTTTGTTGGTGTTTTCTCGCGTGGCTGGCCATTTGATAAACCATTCATTCCGACCATCCGACAAGTTTTTTGTAAATTTGCAGAAAACGTCAAACATCAGCCTATGCTCATCACCTATACCTTCTTCCAGCATGCCTTGCTCGGCAGCCTTTTGGCCTGTTTGCTCTGCGCTATGGTCGGCACCTATGTCGTGACGCGCCGCATGGTCATCATGGGCGGTGGCATGGCCCACGCCTCCTTGGGCGGTGTTGGCTTGGGTGCCTATTTCGGTTTCTCGCCCCTTGTCGGTGCCGCTGTCTTCGCCCTTCTCTCTGGTTTGGGCATTGGGGCGCTTTCCAGCAAGAAGCGCGTGCGGGAAGATTCCGCCATCGCCCTGCTTTGGACGCTCGGCATGAGCATCGGCATCCTGTTTTCCTACCTCACGCCAGGCTTCATGACCGACCTCCCCGCCTACCTCTTTGGCGATGTGCTCTCCATCACGCAGAGCGACCTCTGGCTGATGGGCATGCTGACCGCCCTCACCTTCCTTTTCTTCAATCGTTGTCTCGACACCATCATCCTCGTTGCCTACGACCGCGATTTCGCCCGCACGCAGCGTCTTCCCGTCCGCACGCTCGAAACCGTCATGACGGCCCTCATGGCGCTCACCATCGTGGGCTGCCTCCACATGGTCGGCATCGTCCTCGTCGTGTCGCTCCTCTCCGTGCCGCAGATGACGGCGGCCCTTTTCGCCCGCACCTTCCGCGGCATCCTCCTCCTCTCAGCCCTCATCGGCTATGCCGGCTGTTTGGGTGGCCTTTGGCTCTCCTATGCCGCCAATGTGCCGAGCGGCGCCGCCATCATCCTTTGTGCCATCGCCATTTACTTCCTGGCAAGAGCAATAAAGTGGCTGCAGAAACGTTTTAATAGGTAATGGCATATATTATAAGAATATTATTGACCACCTACTCACCGTTGGAAAACCCCCTCCATCCCTTACAAGACAAGCATTATATTTTGTGAAACATAGTTCCAGACATATCCTGTTCGGCATCTTGGCAACATTTCTGCCTCTGCTTCTCCTGACCTCGTGTTCATCCAAGAAGAACACGGGGGCAACGCGTTTTTGGCAGTCGTTCAACACGCGCTTCAATGTCTATTTCAACGGCAGCGAGGCTTATAAGGCAGGACTCGAAGAAAAGGAAAAAGGAAACAAGGACAATTACACCGAGACCTTGCCGCTTTTCCCCGTTGGCAACGAGAAGTCGAAGACGCTCGGCAAGAGCAATTTCGAAACGGCAATCACCAAATGCCAAAAGGCCATCCAGCTCCACAGCATCAAGCGCCGCCCCATCGTGAAGGGCAACAAGCGCAAGTCGCCGAAGATGAAGGCCTATCTGAGCCGCAAGGAGTTCAACCCATTTTTGAAGAATGCCTGGCTACTGATGGGCAAGGCGCAGTTCCAGAAAGGCGACTTCCTGGAGGCCGCAGCCACCTTCTCATACATCGCCCGCCAGTATGCCGCCGAACCGCTGGTGGCTGCCGAAGCCCGCATTTGGCTGGCTCGCTGCTACACGCAGGAAGACTGGTTTTACGATGCCGAGGACGCCCTCAAAAGGGCGGGGCGTGACTCGCTGACAGCGCGTCTGCAGCGCGAGCAGACGGTGAGCATGGCCAACCTCTTGCTCAAACAAGGCCGCCTTGAAGAGGCGTTGCCCTATCTGCGGCAAACGGCACGCTGGGAACGCAGAAAAGCGCAGCGTGCCCGTCTTTATTTCTTGCTCGCCCAGGTGGAGACGTCGCTCGGGCATGGCCAGGCGGCCTATAAGGCATACGGAAAATGCCTGCGCCAGTCGCCGCCCTACGAAACGGCCTTCAACGCCCGCATCCGTCAAACGGAGGTGGTGGCCACGGGGCGCAACGCGCAGAAAATGCTTAAACGTCTGCGCCGCATGGCACGCTCGGCAAACAATGCAGAATATCTCGACCAGGTCTATTATGCCATCGGAAATATCCATCTCGCAGCCGCCGACACGGCCAACGCTGTGAAAGCCTACGAAACGGGGCGAACGAAGGCCAAGCGTGCTGGCGTGGAGAAAGGCGTGTTGCTGCTAAAGCTCGGCGGCGTTTATTGGGACTTGGGGGCTTACGACAAGGCACAGACGTGTTACGCCGAAGCCATCGGTCTCATCGACAAGACCTATCCTGGATATGAAGACATCACGCGCCGTTCAACGGTGCTCGATGAACTGGTGCCGTACACCTCGGCCGTGCATCTCCAAGACAGTCTGCTCTTGCTGAGCACCATGCCCGAAGCGCAACGCAACGAGGCCATCGACCGCGTCATCAAAGACCTCAAACACCGCGAGGAACTTGAGCGACGCAGCAAGGCCGACTCTATTGCGGAGGCTCGTCGCAGCGAAAACGGCGGGAATGTTGGTGGCGGAAATGCTGGCGGCAACCGTAACAACAATTCGCAACAACCCAACAGCCAGAATGCGCAGACGTGGTATTTCTACAACCCGACGATGGTCAACCAAGGCAAACTGGATTTCCAGAAGCGTTGGGGACGGCGTAAGAACGAAGACAATTGGCGCCGCTCAAACCGCACGGTTTTGGCCACGGCGGAGTCGGATGAATATGACTATGCCGCCGACGATTCCATCAGCAACGCCAACGCTTCTGCCGAGGCCGCAGATTCCACGGCAGACACGGCGGCCGCTGACTCCATTGCCGAAGACCCACACACGCGCGAGTTCTATCTGAAGCAGATTCCTTTCACGCCAGAGGCGAAGACAGCTTGCCACGACATCATACAAGACGGCCTCTACAATGCCGGCCTCATTGAGAAAGACAAACTGGAGGACTTCCCCCTGGCCGCAAAGACCCTGAAGCGGCTGCAACGCGAATATCCCGAGTTTGAGAAAATGGCCGATGTCTATTATCAGCTCTTCCTGCTCTATTCGCGTTGGAACAAACCGGTGGAGGCCGATGCTTATCGGGCGCTCATGGCGCAGCAATATCCCGACGACGCGATGACGCGGCTCATCAACGACCCCGACTTCGAGCGCAACGCGCGTTTCGGAAAGGCCATCGAGGATTCGCTCTACACGGCCACTTATGAGGCCTACCGCCAGCACCAAACCGATGTGGTGGCGCGAAACTTTGCGGTTTCCACCAGTAAGTTCCCCAACGGTGCCAACCGTCCGAAGTTCATTTTCGTGCATGCCCTCAGCCAAATTGGACATGCCGACAACAAAGACATCATGGCAGAGTTGCGTGAACTCGTGAGCAAATACCCCGACAGCGACGTGAGCGAAATGGCCGGTTTGCTGGTGAAAGGTCTTGAGAGCGGCCGTCTGCTGACGGGCGACGGCACAGGTCTCGGTTCGCTTTGGTCACACCGCAGTGCGGAGGCCAATGCCGCCGTTGATGAAGCGGGGCATCGTAAGGAACTGACGACCGACAAAGATGTCCCCTTCATCTGCATTGTGGCCTACCCGACAGGCACTTTGCCCGACGGACAAGTGCTCTACGACCTGGCGCATTTCAACTTTACGGGTTTCAAGGTGCGTAATTTCGACATCGCCCAAGTGCGCGATCCGCAAATCACCCAGTTGCGCGTGGCGGGTTTCAACTCCTTCGCCGAGGCACACCTCTATGCGCAACAGCTCTTTGCCGATGCCCGCTTTGCTGCCGACATGAAAAAAGCCCGCCTCGTCATCATCTCAGCAAGCAATGCCGAACTGCTCGGAACGACCTACAGTTTCGACGACTATCAGAAGTTCTACGACCAGCACTTCGCACCGCTGAAACTCGCGCCGCAGCTTCCGCTTGACCTCCAGGAAGGCCCAGTGGAACAGCATTACGAAGACGAATACACGCCGGAGGAACTCGAACAGATGAACGGCAAGAAAACCGATACCGACGACTCCGACGATGACGGCGAATGGTATTCGCCGTCGTGAGAGATAGGGTGCTCATAAAAACTATTATAGTTTGGCAGCAACGCCCTCGCATCGAAGATATGCGCTGGCCCGCACAGTCGTCTGTTGTGGCGCCAGCATTGTAGCTCACTTTGCTCGCAAAGTGAGGGCCACGAACACGTAGC
>OLXI01000335.1_pt1 | contig 30743 bp, 25 predicted proteins | sample 1674181 | NCBI WGS metagenome assembly OLXI01 (sample SAMEA103958148, study PRJEB25191) | human gut metagenome | reverse complement strand
CCACATAACCCTGTGCGGCTTTTTCCGCTTCTTCCAGCGTCTGATAGTCCAGTTTCTCATCAAAGCCGTTTTCAAAGTGATGATATGCCACAACCTGATACCGTGGGGCCATCCGCTCGGCATAATCATCAATCATTTCTTTGGTCAGCCATTCCGGTTTTTGAGGAAGCGCGTCATAAAGCTCCCGCATTTTGACGATCTGCGCATAGACGCTGCCCGCCCACAGGTGCTTTTCTGCGCGGTTGCCTGCTCCAAGGAAGTATTCGCAGTCTGCCCGCAAACGACCCAAAAGGCGATAGTCCGGGTTGTTTTCCAGCAGAGACTTTTCCTGTTCTGTGAAGAATTTATCTTCTCGGATGAGCTGCGCAATCCGCCGCTGCACTTTCGGCCATGTCAGCTCAACAGTTTCCGGACTTCCTGCACGGACGATAAAGAGATTGTTGCCCTCCTTGCCGCCGTACTCGTGAGCAAGCCATGCAGCAGTTTCTTTTTCACGTCCGTGCTGCTCCATATACCGCACTACAGCGTGTTTGCTTCCGATATTTCTGTTCCATGCCCGGAGCGCATCGTCTATATCGTCCTGCGAGAGCGGACGCAGCAGGTCGTGAAGCCGCTCATAGGTTCCCTCAAAAACCTCCTGATGCAAGTGGTTGCGGAATTCTGGAACATCCGAAAATAGCCGGATAAGCTCCATATCTTTTGAATTGAGAACGGCACGGCGCACAGCGGCATTACACTCGATTTCCGCATTTTCCCGGTCGGAGTGACCGCAGGCGTTGCGATAGGCCGTATCCTCCGAAACCGCTGCCATCACCACCGGCCTGTAATGCTCCAAACGTTCCTGCACCGTGGGCTGCGCTTGCTCTGCGGCGGGGTCGCGGAATACCCGCGTTCCATCCGCGCCGAACTCTGCTTCATAGGCATTGATGGCATTTTCAGCCTCGTGGTCGATGGACGGGAGCGTATATGCCGTGTGTTCATGGCCGGAATCGCCAATGCGCGAAATTGTTACATCATGCTTTTCCCGCAGCTTTTCAACGTATTTCTCCAAATCCTTTGCAGGGAAGCCGCACATGGTAACACGGCCAGCGCCCTCCAAATTGTGGCGCGTCAGCTCAAGGCTGAGATCATCGGCAACTGCCCGCGCATCTTCACCATACAGCTCAAAGAAGTCCCCGACCTGATACAGTACGATTTCATCGGGATGCGCTGCTTTTACGTCGTTATAGTCGTTATAAACAGCATTTCGCAGGGCATCCTGTTCATTTTCCTTGTCATAGGCCGCCTGCTCATCCGGTGTAAGGTAGCGGTTCAACCGAACCAGCTCAGAGATGCGCGAAGCAACCTTGCTCCAATTCATCTGAACATCCGCGCAGCCCGCCTTTCTCAGCGTGATGCCCTTGCTGCCGTGATCTTCATAGCTGCCGCTTTCTCTGGATACGGCATGGGTATGCCCGCCGATGCCGTACTCCTTTTTCAGAAAATCGGCATTCTCCTTGGGAGTGTGCGAAGTCTGGAAAAACGCATAGATGCGGGTCTTTCCACCCTCAAAGCTGCTCCCGTTTGCAAGAGAAGCCGCAATTTCATCTTCGGTGATAAACCTGCCGGTTTCTGGAATAGCCTCCATATCGGAGCGGAATTCCTTTCGCGGAAGGGACAAATCTTCTAAACATGTGAGAAGTGCCTGCGACTTGTGGTAATGGAAGCGCAGCAGCGCACGGTTTTCGCGGTAGGCGTCCATGAATACCTTGTATTCTGACAGGAGCCTATCCAGGAACGCCGCATTCAGCAGATCATCCGTCAGGCGCTCCGTTTCCTCTGGAAAGCTGGTGCTATGGATATTGCCCAAGCAGGACAGATACCCCAGCGATTTTGCTTCATCCGAGAAATCGTGATAAAGATTCCAGCCATCCACAGCAATACCCAGCCGCTCATAGCGTGGGGCTTCCGTGACTTCCAGATCGGTGGCAAATTTACCGTCATCCAGAAGCGCCTCAATGCGCTCTGCTGCGTCCGCCCAGCTTATCACCTGGGCAGAACGGAGATGCCGTGCCGCATCGCCGTTTGCAATGTGGATGCCGTCGTCGCCATACCATGCAGAAAATCTGCCGTTTTCCGTAATCAGGCCATTGCCGCCGTAGTAGAGATTTTTGAGAAATGCCGCGCGATCCTCTATGGGCTTTTGCTTGGAGAACTCTGCGACAATTTTCATCCGTGCATCATCCGCATTGCCGCCTGTGCGCAGGATGTAGTCGATATCGTCCTGCGAAATGAACATGGAAAAAGCGGAGGGCGTAGAATTAACGCTCTCCGCTGTGTCGATATACGCAATTTGTTCCTCTTCCGTAGGAAACAGGCTCATCTGATATGCCGCCGTGGGCTGCACCGGTTCAACTTCCGGCGCGTCATTGGTCAGTTGTACACCAGCTCGTTCAGAATGGTTTCTTCTGCCTGCGCCTTGCAGGCGTTCATCAGCCCTACCCATTTCATCGGGTCGCTGGTTTTCAGATTCTCCGTCACGCCTGCCAACTTCATCAGCTCCGGCATCATCTGCTCCAATCTCTGCCTTGCCGTCTCGTCGATCTCCCGCAGGTGCGGGAACAGCGTCTCGGACAGGATCATCTGGTTCCAAAGGATGGGGCGATGCTCCTGAAGGTAAGTCTTCCGCAGCATCCCGTACTTGCCCAGTGGCTTGCTCTCCGGTTCCTCGCTCAGCTTCAGATCGGGAATCCGGTAATCTCCGGTCTTCGTGTAAGTCAATTCGGTCATTTTTCTGGCTCCTTTCGCGCTCATAATTTCGGATGGCAACTTCTATCTGTCTGAGTACCTGCTGGCTGATCTCGCTGACCGCCGTGCCCAGCGCCGCAACCGCAGCCGGGGTGTTGAAGTCGAACACGGGCATGAAATCTTCCGGTTCAAGATAGGCTTCCGGCTCCAGTCTGCACCGGCTCATCAGCATGTAGGTAATGCTGACTTTTGCGGCGTTCCGGAACTGTACCTCGGTGTTGAACTCATCATACCCATCAAGATAGGAATCGTCAATGTTGTGGAGAATGTCCCGCTTGTGATCCGCCCAATATTCCTTTGCAAGCTGGGTAGCTGCTGACTCCATCTGCTCGACAATGCCGTCGCTGACGGACACATCGTAGCTCCGCTCCAGCGTGGCAGCAACAATGTCCTCGTGCTCCGCGCGGAACCGCCAGAGATGCACGGGCCGGGAGTGCTCCCGTTCTCCGGTGTCGGCCACGTCAAAGACATAGCGCAGCTGCGGCTTCTGGCCGCTTGTGTCTATAAGGGCAATGCCGGTGGAGCCGCGCCGGATAAAGCGCCCCATCTTTTTGTTCCAGAAATCGTACTCGGCGCAGGCGGTCGCATCCGGCCTCTGGGCATGGATCATGACCTGCTCGTTATACGGATACTTGTAGAGCCGTGCCGCTGTGCGCAGGAACTGCGTCCAGCTTTTATAGCTGCTGGTAAGCTGCCGCTCCGCTGTGTCTGCCATCTGCCTGTATTCCTGATATTTACTCGGCATAGGGCTGCCTCCTTCGGATAAAAATTTAGAGCACCCGGAAGTGGGTGCTCTATGTAAAGGAGCGGTATCTATTAAGTTGACCTTCTATTTCCCAAAATCGAAATTTTTCTGATTTTGGGAAATAGAACATCAAAGCGTATCCGCCAGATAAAAGTATGAGCGCAAGACCGCTCACCAATAAATCTGACAGAAAAATACCCGCCTGTTGTGACAAGCGGGCATTGTGCCATAGGTGTTACATTTTTCCGTTCTGTCCGTCGGCCTCCGCCTTTCCAAGCAAATACAGAAATGCGATGGCAGGTACTCGCAAAATCGGCACATGGGTTTCGTGCTTTGCGATGCCGAAATCATCCAACTGTTTTGTAATGAGGAAAGCGCTTGTGACCTTTGCACTTTCATCCTTGCAGAGTTCGACGATGGCGTCCGTGGCAGGTATATGGGAATTGTTGCGGTATTTCACCTCGCAGAGAATCTTTTCGCGCGGCAGCTCAATGACCACATCGACCTCTTTCTGATTATCCTTTGCCTTTCTGAAGTAGCCGAGCTGCGCCGTGCTGCCCTGATAGAAGGATACGATATGCTTATATACCGTCGTTTCCACCATCGCCCCAAGCTCCCGTTCATCCGAAAGAACGTCGTCTATCATTAGAACGGCGTTGCGTATGGCGGCGTCGGCAATGTATATCTTCGGCTTGCCCTTCAAAGCACCCTTGCTGCCCACATCCATCGGCTTCGACAGATAAATCAGGTTAGACATTTCAAGCGCCTCAATATAGCTGTCTATTGTAGAGGCGGAGGTATTTTCCAACTCCTTTGCCGCCGTGGTCACGCTGAAAATCTCTGTTGAGTTCATACAGAGATACAAAAACAGTTTTTCCATCAGAAGCGGGCTTCGGATATTAAAAAGTGTCAGAACATCACGCTTGATAACCTTATCCACCACATCTTCCCGCAGCATCCGCTGTGCATACATATCATCGTCGGATAATACAAGCTCAGGAAAGCCGCCAATCATAAGGTAGCGGTTGAAATGCACTTCCAGCGGCGCAAACCGATCCATCAGATCGCCCAACTCCGCTTTGCTCATTTTTACGAGCCTTGTGAGCCGCAAATTGTCTGGGAGAATCGGCTCTTCAATTTGCAGCAGACGACAATATTCATAAAATGACATGGTGGGTATCTTCAGGATGCTCCATCGCCCCGTCCCGCTGTCGGTCGAGCCTTTTTCCAATATCGGGCTGGCCGAGCCAGTCGCTGTAAGGCGAATGTCCTTCCTGCTGTCGTAGATGACCTTCATCCAAAGCTCCCAATGCTCGGTATATTGAATTTCATCGAGAAAAATATATCTTGTTCCCTCAATGGGGTAAAGGGACTCATAGATGGAAAGGACTGTCTCCACATTGACGAGCTTTACAATCGGATTGTCGAAGGATACATACAGGATATTTTTGGGGTTTACGCCCTCGTCGATCAGGCTGTTCATCATCTGATACATGATCGTCGTCTTGCCGACACGCCTTGCGCCGGATAAAACGGCAAACCGCCGAATCGTTTTGTGCGAAATCATTCTCAATGCTTCGTAGTAGGCAAGCCTTTTCTGCGGCTTGTTTTCCTCTTTGATTGCCAGCGGATTGCGCCACCAGGGATTGTACTGCCGCAGCACCTTGATGACCTGCTCATCGCTTACGATTGCCATACAAACACCTCCGTACAGGTAGCATTTCCACGGAGTTGTATCTTCATACCAATGAAACTCCGCGGGAGTTATGCAAGTATATTATAACAACAGTCACGCTTGAACGCAAGAGGGTTTTGAAAGATGCGGAAAAAACGTCAGATATTTTGCTGCCTGAAGCCTTATATCTTCCTTCGTGTTTGCTGCAATAACGATAATGTCAACAGCGAGACGGCTCCGAATGGAACCGCCTCGCTGCCTTTGTTGTTCAGTCAAAATCCGGTATCAGTTCCATCCCAGCGTAGGCTTCATCCGTCAGGGCGGCAAGCTTGGCAAGCACGGAATCCGTGAGTGCCAGCAGCTCCGTCTCGTCCGGCTCCAGATGCTTGCGCATGTAGGTCAGCGCCTGCATCAGACCGGCGCGGGTGCCGGTATTGTAAATGCACATCAGGTTGATCTCGTCAAATGTAAAGTCGCTCATGTCACAGCTCCCTTTCCGCGCTCCGTTTGGGGGCGCTCTTCACAGATTTGGTGTCGGCTACGGACGACGCTTTCAGCTTTGCGAGTATGGAGGGCTTTTCACCGGTTTTTTCTCTGCGCACCGACTGCTGCTCACGGCGCTTTTCCGCGTCTTCGCGGTGTACGGCCTGTGCCAGTTCCAGCAGAGAAATGGGCGTGCCGTTCCTGGACTGTTCCTCCAGCTCCGCGACCGTCTTGCGCGGCCCGTTGTTGATGATACCGTCGATCATGCCGTAATCATCCTCCATGGCCATCTCCGCGTTTTTTAGATAGTTTTCCGGCTTGAGGAAGCCCGGCAGCTCCTTGAAGCCCCAGGAATCGACGTAATGACAGGATACCACGCCATTCTGCTTCAGCGCTACGATGTCGCTGACGGATAGGCTGTGTCCGCAAAAATCCTCCGGGCGGCGGATATTGAAGGTCTCATACAGCTCGTTCAATTTATCCTGCGTATCGCCCCTGCGGTCGAGGTCTCCTGCATAGACGGCGGCGTAATTCTCCCTTCGGGCGGAAAGCCCTTTCTTTTCCAGATACTCGGAGTTCATATAGTGGAGCCGCGCCGTGTCATCATTATCCCGAAGCTGATAGATAGCAAAGCTGTCGCCGGGGTTATCAAGGAACGCTTTCTCATAGTCCTGCGGTGCAAAACGGTCTTTGACCATTTCCCATTCGGAAGCCTCCACACCGAAGATGCCGTCAAAGCTGCGGATCTCGTCGGCATCGAACGCCATGGCCTCGGTGTTGTCGGTGTGAAGCATATACACGGTCACGTCGCGCTCCATGAGTTCCAGTGCACGCTCCCTTGTCAGCGGCAGCACATTGGAATCTGTGTAGCCGTATGCGTTCATGCTCTCCACGGAGATAGCGGGGTCAGGAACGCAGCCGTTATCCGGTGCGCTGACCGGTTCTGGCTCCTGCACCGTGATCTCCTGCACGGGTTCGGCAGCAAGGCTCTCCGACTCCTTATCCAGTCCGCGCTCCTTTATCAGCGCCTTATAGTTCCGGTCGATGTCCGTAATCAGGCCGGATGCCGTGCGGTTGATGGTTTCCAGCGAGGCTTTCAGCTCCGGCAGCTCCTTGCCCTTTGACCAGGTGGCGATATAGCCGAAGCTGTTCTCGCCGGTCTCAATGCCGAAATAGGCACAGACGGCATAGGAAATGCTCTCTGCCTGCACTTCCTCTGTATTGCGGGAGAGTGCTGCGGTCTTTACAGCACTCAAGTCTTCTTCAACTTCCAAACGCCATTCAAACCGATTTTCGTCCAGATAACGCCAGTTTTCCGCTTCGGCAAAATGTTTCGCTTCTGCCTCGGTTTTGAAGCCGGAGCTGAAATCGCGCTTTGTGCCACCTTCGCTGACCATAACTACTTTCCAACTGGGTGCCAGCTCATTGGTCTCTTTGGAATGACTGTGCAGAAGGGAATGTGCAATCTCATGGATCGCCGCGCATACCGTCTGTACCTCGCTCATGCCGGTGCGGACGGCAATGCGCCGATTCTCGTCGTCGTAATACCCGTCCATGCCGGTCATATTCTCCATAAAGACCGGAACCGGCGCACTGCGCTTCACCGCCTCCATGAAGACCTCATAATTCTGCACGCTGCCGGTAAGATCGGCGGCAAGCTGCGGCAAAGGCTTGCCCTCCGTCTGGCTCACATCAAAAACTGTGACCGGCTTGTACATCGGAATCTTAATTTCCTTTTCTTCCATGATGGCCTTGCCGTCAGCATCCAGCATGGGGAGCTTGGTGTCCGGGTCGAGTTTTGCTTCCTCGATTTTCTTTTTGTACGGCGTCGGGGCAATGATCTTGATGCCTTTTTCGCCCTTGAGCACATTACGCCCGAACTGATCGCGCCACTTGTTGAAACCGGCAACGACGGTGGCGTCCGGCTTCTGCATATAGATGAGCATGGTATTATTGACGCTGTACTTGTGGAACCGGCTCATGGTGCGAAGATAATTCTTGTACTTTTCGCTTTCAAACAGCTCTTTAATACCATTTTCAATGCTGTCGGTGATCTCTTTGAGCCTGTCCTTGTTAGACTGCTTTTCTGCCATATACGCTCCTTTCCGGGATTACAATCCCTGCATGTGATCAGCCCCTGCGGAGATGTGGAAATCCTCGCAGGGGCATGAGGCTTATTCGGATTTGGGGACGGTGCCCCTGACCGGAGGCTTGTACCCGGCCTGCTTGGCACGCTCACTGGCGGCGCGGCGGCGCGCTTCACTGTACGGCTCCCGGATAGAGATGCAGTTTTTCGGTACGATGAAGCAGGCAGAGCCGGAGCGTCCCTTGTTATCCGGATAGATTTTATCCGGCTGACGTCGATGCAGCTCCTTGAGCCGAGCTTTGAGCTTTTTATCGAAGGTGTACACGCTGGCGGTATCGTCCGCATCCGAAAACAGGATGATGGTCTCACGCTCTGAAGGTTCCAGTCTCATCGCCCTACCTCCAGCATGGAAGCGGCAAACCGACGGCAGATTCTGTGAAAAAGGCGGCTGGCCGACGAGGCAAGGGTCATTTCAAAGGCAGTCGCAATCTCCAGATATTTGCACACTTTCGTGGGCACAAATCCTTTATGGGGATCGAAGCCCAGACGCATACCCAAAACCGTCCGATCCCGATATCCCAGCTTCTCAAAGACGGACATAACCGTTTCACACAGATTGTCGATGGTGTCGCAATGGGCGCTGAAAGTGGGAGCGTTCTCACCCTGCATGGTGAGAGTTGCTGACAGAATCAGGTGCGCCGCACGCATTTTATAAATACTGTTTTCCATTCGCTTTCCCTCTTTCAAATTCCAGCCGGTAGGCCGTCTTCGTGCCATCGTCCTCCAGAGCGATATAAGCATCGTAGGTCTTGCCGGTTTTCTCCGAAAAGATGCCGCTGGCATAGGTTTTTCCGTCTTTCAACAGCGTCTCTGCCATCTTCTTTGTCAGATTGATTTTCTTCGCGGCAAGAAAACGGTTATCGCGCCAAAGGCCAAAATGGCAGTCATTCCGCTCACAGAAATAGCCCTTTTTGCTCTCTGTAACATCACTGCCGCAGCGCGGGCATTTTCCGACGACCGCTCTTCCGGACGGAAACAGCACGTCGGCTCCCAGCACCGTTTTATAGGTCTTGACCAGCTCACATACCATATCGCGGATACCCTGCATAAAGGTTTCCGGAGCTTCTTCGCCGCGCTCGATTTCCTTGAGCCGGTGCTCCCATTCGGCGGTCATCAGGGGCGATTGAAGCTGTTCCGGCAGCACGGTAATCAGGGAGATACCGGCGTGGGTGGGGATAAGATTAACGGTCTTTTTGCTCTTTTTGCGCTCCACAAAGCCGGTGGCCACCAGCTTTTCCAGAATGGCCGCGCGGGTGGCAGGCGTCCCAAGCCCTTTGCGTTCAGCATCTTCGGGCATTTCTTTCGCACCGGCGACCTCCATTGCAGAAAGCAGCGTATCCTCGGTATAGTGTTTGGGCGGTGTCGTCTTGCCCTCTTTAACGGCGGCAGAATGAACCGTAAAGGTCTGTCCTTCGTCCACGGGCGGCAGTGCCTTTGCCGCATCCGAAGTTTCATTCTCACCTTTGCCGGAGTAATGCGCTTCCATCAGCGCCCGCCAGCCGGGATTCATGACCGTGCGGCCTTTCGCGCTGAAGCTGTGCCCGGCACATTCCAGCGTTACCGCCGTTTCCGTGTATTCATGGGGCTGTGAGACGGCACAGAGCAAGCGCAGGGCGACCAATTCCAGCACAGCACGCTCCCCGGCAGGCAAGCCCGCAAGTGCATTTTCGTTCAAATTGGCTGTCGGAATGACCGCGTGGTGATCGGAGACCTTTTTATCGTTGATGACCTGCGCAGCATTCACATGAATCGTGATGCCGCCCACCTTCGGCATCGTCGCTGCCACGTTGCTTACGAGCGCTGGCAAACCGTCTGCCATATCCGAGGTCAGATACCGGCTGTCGGTGCGAGGATAGGTGCAGAGCTTCTTTTCATAAAGGCTCTGGAGGTAGTCCAGCGTCTGTTGGGCGGTAAAGCCAAGAATCCGGTTGGCGTCGCGCTGCAAGGTGGTGAGGTCGTAAAGGGCAGGCGGCTTTTCAGCTTTGTCCTTGCGCTCGACCGCCTTTACCACTGCCATCTGACTGCCGCAGGCTTTCTGCAAGGATTCGGCTTCCGGCTTATTCTTCATGCGTTCGCTGCCAGCATCAAACCCCGGAAGCCCCAGCGTGACCGTATAGAACGGCTCCGGCTTGAAAGCGTCGATTTCCGCTTCCCGCTGTACGATCAGCGCCAGCGTGGGAGACACCACACGCCCAACATTCAGCGTGCGGTGATAGAGAACGGAGAAAAGCCGCGTGGAGTTAATGCCTACCAGCCAGTCGGCCTTACTGCGGCAAAGTGCCGACGCATAGAGATCATCGTATGCGCTGCCATCTTTGAGCGTTTCAAAGCCCTTGCGGATCGCCGTATCTTCCATAGACGAGATCCACAGGCGCTTCATGGGCTTGTCGCATTTGTTGAGCAGATAGACCGTGCGGAAGATGGATTCGCCCTCGCGCCCGGCATCGCAAGCATTGACGACCTCGCTCACGTTCTCCCGGTGCATGAGCGTGTTGAGCAGGGCAAGCTGCTTGGCTTTGTCTCTGGCAACGGAATACTGCCAGCTCTCCGGCAGGATGGGCAGATCGTTGTAGCGCCATTTGGCGTACTTTTCATCGTAGGCAGCGGCTTCGGCCAGTTCGGCCAGGTGCCCAAAACACCAGGACACGATATAGCCGCTGCCCATAAAATAGCCGTCCTTGCGCTCATTGGCACCAAGAACGGCGGCGATGGATTTTCCAACAGAGGGCTTTTCCGAAATTACCAACTTGTACGCTTTTTCCATAATCATTACCTCTTATTCTTCATCCTGCGCCGCATCTGCACTCTCGCCTTCATCCGGCTCCGTCTCGTATTCCTCGCCGTCGTCCTCTTCACCGTAGTCGTAATCATCCAGATCGACCGGCCCCTTGGCATCCGGCTTTTTCTTGCGGAATTTGAACCAATAGAGCGCGAAGCCACCGCCCAGAAGCAGCAGGAGCAGGAGCGCCACAGCGCCCCCACTGGATTTCTTTTCAGGTTCCGGCTCAATCTCCGGCTCCGACGTGGTGTCCGGTACTTTTTCCACGACCTTCTCCTTGCCGGTACACTCTGTCATGTTCGTTTTGCAGACCTCGCAGGAGGTATTGACGGCTCCGGCCTCGCACTTCGTCGTGCAGGAGCAGACCGGCGTCTGCTTGTCGCCCTCCACCAAAGCCAGCAGGTCGGCCTCATCCACAAGATTCAGGAAATAGGTCTCATAACGCTCTCCCTCCTCGTCCAGCGGTTTATCGTAGTCGATCACCAGATAGAAGGTCTCGCCGTTGCGGGTCTCGATGGTGATAAACTGCTTGTTGCTGTATTTGTCGTAAAGCAGATCGCGCGTGACGGAATTGCCGTTCTGCGTAAAGCCGGTGCCGTCCTCTTTCGTGATGGGTTCCGTGGTGGGAGCCGGAGCCTCGGAAGATGCCGGGGTCTGTGCAGACGAGCCTGCATTTTTACTGCCGCCACTTACAGAGGATGCACCGCCGCTGCTGCCCCCGAATGAGCTGCCGGAGCTGCTGCCGGACGTATTATTCTTGCGGCAGTCGCAGTCTGTGGGGCAATGCTCGTCGTGCTCATCATCGCCGGTGTCCGGCGTGGGTGTGGGCGTCGGTTCCGGTTCTTCTTCGTAGAACGGATTGGCAAGTACAACATAGTCCGTCCAGTTCCCGGCATTGTCCAGCGCGTCGATGTAGAGATAGGCGTCGTCCCTCAGATTATCAATACGGACATTCAGCTCGCCATCTTCGAGGGTTGTGTATAACTCGTCATTGACAAAAACCGCAGCAATGCCGGAAAGCGCATCGTTGGCTTCCACGTGCAGGAGCGTGCCGTTGATACCTGCACGGAGCGTGGGTGCTTCAAAGTCCATGCAGAACACATCCAGAGGCAGCTCATGCTCAACGCCCATCGGATCGGTGATATAGAAATACACGGTGCCGTTATCCGGCATCGTGCGTTCCAAATAACCGTATTCATTCCATTCTTCCGTTACATCAAAGCGTTCAGCGTCATCCTCATTACTGAACGTAGCCTCGATTTTGACCCAGCCGGTATTGTTTTTATCAATCAGGCGAACGGTGATCGTAACCGGCGCATTGTGCCAGCCAGTCGGGATTTCCGCGTCCAGCTCATAATCCGGTTCCAGCGCAGGGGCGTCCGTGGTTTCCGGTGGGATAGAGGGTTCTTCCGGCTCCGGCGTGGGTTCCGGCGTTTCCTCTGCACCGGGAGTCTCGGCAGGAGGTTCTTCTGTGGGTTCGGGTTCTACCTCCAATTCTGTCTCCACAATTTCAAGGGTGCTGTCAGGCGCGGCATCGGACACGTCTGTCCCTTCTTCCGCAAGCGCCATGCCGGTCATGGTGAAAAACACCAGCACAAGGCTGAGCATCAGCGCAATCATGCGGAACATACGCGGGGTTTTCTTAGTTTTCTTCAGGTGCATTTTCCATATCCTCCTTCTGTGTGCTGCAAAACGGCGAACCGCCCTTTTTGATATGCATGAGGTACTGCGCCAGCTCTTCCATCGTCATGCCGGTGGCACGGGCAAGGCCGACGATATCCTCATTTTCCAGCTTAATGATATCCTCGTCGATCTCACGGTTGCGGGACTGGAGCATGGCGATTTTCCCGTCATTCTTCGCTCGTTCCGCTTTGAGTTTGCTGATTTTCGGGTTCATAGTTCCTCCTTATGGTGATGGCAGACGGCCAAATTGATAGAAATGCTGCTGCCAGTAAGATGAAGTAATGTCGCTGTACTGAATGGGGTCGCCGCAGTGCAGCATGGTATTATTTCCCACATAAATGCCGACGTGGGACGCGCCGGTGGTGTCATACGTTCCCTGGAAAAAGATCAGGTCTCCGGGCCTTGCGTTTGCTGGGGAAACATAGGCGCATGTCTGCCGCAGCCCCTCCGCGCCCAGACGGCCAAAGCTCCAGCCGAGGCCGCAGTTGTTGTAGACGTATGAAACGAAGCCGGAACAGTCAAAGGATGTAGACGGTGAGCTGCCGCCCCAGACGTAGGGGAACCCAAGATACTTTTCCGCTTCCTTGATGATGGCGGCGAACTGTTCGTCCTCCAATGCTTCCGGTGGAATCTCATACTTTGGATACTCACTTCCATAATACCTGCCGACATAGGAAGAGCTTCCGAACAGGTCAGGCCGGTTGCCCAGAGTGCCCATGTACATGGCATAGAGGGAAAGCTGCTCCTGCGACATGATGTAGACCGGAACATGACTGAGGTTAAAGTTTTCCAGTTTGACGGTACAGATGTAATAGGTGTACGGCACCTCCACATCGTATTCATACTCCTCTATGACCCAATCCTCCAGCTCATAGTCATAATAGGTGTAGCTGCCGGTTCTTGTCTCCGTGCGGTATCTGGTTTCCGTTTCCACGGTCTCCGTAAGGATATACTGCTTTTCAAACAGCATATCCAGAATCCCGCCGACCTCGCTGATCGTCCATTCTCTGCCCATCAGCGCGGTGATTGCAGAAATCAGGACATAGGGATCGTGTTCGATGTCGTCCAGCTCATAATGGTATTCGTCATAATCGTGTTCGGCTTCGTAGTTGTCCAGCCTTGCCTGCAATTCTGCTTCCATAGCACAATACTGTGCTTCTGCCGCCAGCATATTCTCATCCTGAGACGGATAGGTGGAAGCGGCAATGGAAGAGCTTGCGCCCTGGAACATCAGAGAGCAGGAGGAAAACAGGTTGGTGAACAACAGGAAAACCGCTGCAATCAGGCCGACAATAAGGAATCCTTTCTTGTGCTTGGCAACAAACTCACCGGCTTTCTTTCCGGCCTCTGCGCTTTTCTCTGCCGCTTTTTTCGTAATTTCCGACGCTTTGACTGTATTCGCTGTGCCACGCCCGGCTTTTGTGGCGGCGTACTCCCGCTTGATCGCGCGTTTCTGCTGCCAGCGGGAATACGGATTGGAGGAAAAGCCGCCGTTCTGCTGCGAAAACTCCTGATTCAGCGCTTTCACATTGGCCTTGTCTGCCTTTTTCTCTGCCCGATGCGCCTTGCGGTATGGCTGAAGCTCGTGGGCGTGATGAATCTCACGCCCCACCTGATAGACACTCTCGGCATCTTCCGTCAATGTATTGGCAGCGTCCACACCGGCGTTGTCGCCGTCATTGCTCTGCCGCACTTTCCGGTGAACACCGTGCAGCACCGTGTCACCGGAAACCTTCGCCGCGTGGCTGAGCTTGGAGGGCGGCTTCTTTTCCTCAAAAGAAAGGCGTGTCGTGATCTTCCCATCGGAATCCGCAACACGCTGTTTTACCTCTTTCTTCGGAACCTTCGCTTCGGCCTTTTCCAGCTTCTTGATTTGTTTGCCTGCTTTCTGGATGGCAGGTGCAAGCTCCGGGGAAGCACGCTCCTCCTCGGTAAATTGCAGCCTGGGTGCGCGTTTTGCCATAGAACATCACCTCACTCTCATGGAAATGGATTCTTTTATGCGATCTCACCCAGCATGGAAAGAAACAGCGCCTTGCCCTTGGGCGTCACCAGCGTGTACACCCCCTGATGCCCGTTGACGGCGATGTAATCTTTTACGAAAAACAGGCCGTCATCCGCTGCTTTGGCATAGGGCATGAGACTGCCAGAAGGGGCGCGGTAAAGGTAGCGCTTGCGGACAAGAAAAGCGGTGAACATCTTTTCCGGCACCTTCAATTCCTTTGCCGTGGCGCGAATATTGGTGCAGCTTTCCGGGTGGATGAACGCATCGTAGTAATCCGCCTTGGGCTTGGCGCGGTCAAGCTCCTGCCGCAGCCGCTCGTTTTTCTGCTGTTCTTCCAGCATCCGGCGTGCAAACTCATAGATCAGATTGGGATTCTCCAGCACCTGCTCCAGCAGGGATTTTGTCATATACCCGCCGTACTTGCGGATCGCCGGAATGACCTCGTGGGTGATCCAGCGCTTGAACGCCTTTGCCTCTGGCTTGCGGGAACCGAGAATCAAGGTATAGAGGCCGGGTTCGTTCACAGCGTTTACCGGAAGCCCGTTGCTGGCACCCTCGATTGAAACGAGGGTGCGCTCGTCTGCATCCAGACGACGCATAGCATCGGTGGGATTCCCAATCTCCAACGCCCGGCACACATCGACTGCCACAAACCACGGTTCACCGTCGATGGTCAGCGTTCGGATTTTGCCAAAGGCCGCGTTTTCAAAGGTCATCAGTTTATTATCCATGTTTCGTCTGTCCTCCTTGCTGCGGTCAGGAAGATACTTCCTGAGGCTTTGTCGTGAGTACCCGATACAGCTCCGTGTCCTTGGGGAAGCGGTCTACGAAGGGCAGAATGATATTCCCATAAAACAAAAGGCCCTCGCCTTCACCGGAATGGGTGACATACGAGAGCTGATGCGGGGAGATATTGAGCTGTTTTGCGAGAATCTGCCGGTCTCCGCTGGCCTGATTGAGCATATAGATGTAATCTGAGTTTTCAAAGATATTCTCCACTTCTCTGGAAGAGAGGAGGTCTTTGACATTTTGGGTGATACCGGTGGGCATCCCGCCCCATTTTCTAAATCTCTTCCAGATCTCAATGGTATAGCTTGCCGTCTGTTCCTCTTTGAGCAAAAGGTGCATCTCATCGATGTAGTAGCGGGTGGATTTGTGCGCCTCACGGTTGACCGTCACTCTGTTCCATACCTGGTCTTGGACGATCAACATGCCGATTTTCTTGAGCTGCTTGCCCAATTCTTTAATGTCATACGCCACCACACGGCTGTGAACATCTACATTGGTCTGGTGGTTAAAAACATTGAGGGAGCCAGTGACATAGATTTCCAGCGCCGTTGCGATGTATTGCGCTTCCCTCTCATCCTGTTTCCGCAACTCCTCATAGAGATCACCGAGGATGGGCATGTTCTCCGGGCGCGGGTCATTGAGATAGTTCCGATAGACCAGCCGCACACAGCGGTCGATGATGGTCTTTTCTACCGGCATAAGGCCGTCCTTGCCGCCCACAATTAGCTCACACAAGCTGAGAATGAAATCGGATTTCAGCGACAGTGGATTTTCATCGTCCGAATAGTTGAGGTTCAAGTCCATGGGATTGATATAGTCCGTAGAGGTAGGCGAGATTTTAATAACCTGCCCGTGCAGGTGCTCCACCAGTGGGCCGTATTCCGCCTCCGGATCGCAGATGATGATATCGTCGTCCGTTACCAGAAAGACGTTTGCGATCTCGCGCTTGGCAGAAAAGCTCTTGCCGGAACCGGGCGTGCCCAAAATCAGACCGTTTGGATTCTTCAGGAGTTTCCTGTCTACCATGATGAGGTTATTGCTCAGGGCATTGATGCCGCAGTACAGCGCCTCTTTGCCGGTCTGGAACAATTCCTGGGTGGTAAACGGCACAAAAATGGCAACGCTGGAGGTTGTAAGCCCGCGCTGGATGGTGATCTCATTCAGCCCCAGCGGGAGGCTGCTCATCAGCCCTTCTTCCTGCCGGAAGTCCAATGTCGTCAACTGGCAGTTGTATTTCTGCGCAATGGAGTTGGCCTGAAACACATTATTTTTGAGCTGCTGCATGGAACCTGCGGTGTTCAGAATGATGAAGGTCAGAAGAAACATACGCTCGTTCCGGCTCTGAAGCTCCTGCAAGAGCTTTTTCGCTTCATTGCCGTAGGTGGCGAGATCTGATGGGATAATATCCATATCGTACCCGGCGCGGATGGCCTTTTTCTGTTCCTCGATTTTCATCTTATCAAGATCGGTAATTTTGCGCTTGATGGTCTTGATGGCCTTGACCTGATCCACGGACTGAACGTGCATGGACACGATCACAGAGCTTTCCATATCCAGAAAATCCGCCAGCATACGGTCGTTCAGTTCCGGAGCAAGAATTTGTAAGAACGATGCGCGGCCGTATTTCTTTCCAACGGCAAAGCTGCTGCCGGTTCGGAACTCAAAAGAGCTGGGTGCAATAAAGTCCTTAACGGAGAGGCCGGAGGGGGCAAGCCAGTCCCACGAGAACCGGAACGGCTCCTGTTCATCCATGTGAAGGACATCGTGCATCAGCTTGAGCCGGTCATGCCCGTTCAGCGGTTCCGCCTGCACACCAAGCCGCTTGAAGTTATTGAGGATGTCGATCTCAATGCGCTCCAGCCGGGGTTTCGCGGTTTTCAGATTGTCCGCCTCTACGCCGAAGGTAATGAACTTGGTTTTGACCAGACCATTATTGCCGCGGGCAAGCTGCGTTTGCAGCATCTTTGTGTACTCCGTGCGGAGCTGGTTGAACGCATCCGCCCGCGGCGGGATAGCAATGGTCTGCGCGTAGCTGTCCTTATTGGCGGCAAGGTTTACGAAGGAAAGCTGGAAATGGATGGAGCTGTCAAAATAATTGAGGAAGTCGCACCACGAATCGAAGATCGCGGTCTTGTCCTCGTTCTGGTTGAGCTGATAATTGATGTCCTGAAACTGCACCGTTTTGCTGTAATAGTAATCTGTCACCCGGCAGATGCCGTCCGGGAACATCCGCTGAAAGGGAATGGAATCCTGCGCCGATTTATGCCGTTTGTCCGTATTCTTCGCTTTGGCAATGGCAGCTTCAATCTGCTTTCTGTCGGCGCGGCTTAACTTTGTTTTTTCCTGAGACAATGCGGTAAACCTCCTTATCCAGAATATCCTGCCGCTGCAATACGGCATAAAAATTGTCTGTCTCATAAGGCCGCACCTTGGGGCGGATGAAACAGACCTGAACAATATTTTTGATGATCTTCTCCAGCGGCAGGCCGTTTTTCTCGTACAAGGCGAAAAGAAAGAACGGCAGCATGACCACGATCATGCAGATCGCCGCTGCGCTGTTGGAAAGGCTCTGCCGGAGCAGGAAGAACAGCGGCACGCCCACCGCTGCGCCGCTGCCGAAGCAAACGAGCTGCCGCTTGGTCAAGTTGAAGAGGACTTTCGTCTTTACGGCGTTCAAGTCCTTTGGGACGGGTACATAGGCCACTTGCAATCACCTCCGTCAGTGGCTGTTAAACAGGCTCTTGGCAAGCGAGCCAGTCTTGAAAAGTGTGAAGCACAAAAGCACCGTATAGCCCATACAGCTCCAGATGGCCGTGGAGATATTCGTATCCACGATCATGTTCTGTACAAGCACGGCGTAGATGGCAACACAGATGATAATGAGGAAGCCCTGAAAGCCGAGGGCAAACAGGCTTCTGAGGTAGTTCTGTCCCATCTGACCCCATTCCCGGTTCATTGCCGTCGCCATGGGGATCGGGGCGATGGAGGTCACAAGATAGATTTCTATCATGCGCCCGTACACGATGATGAAGATGCAGATGTTCAGCGCGTTCATTGTGAGCTTTACGACGGTGGCTTGCAGCCACAGGCCGAGCAGAGACCAGACCTCCATTTCATTGAGCCGTGCTTCCAAATCTGCAAGACTACTTGCCAGATCAAGGCTGACATTGCCGACCACAACGCCAGAAGCGTTGTTGACCACGCTCTGCGCCACATCGAACACGCCCATAACGATATTCCAGGTGTTGCTGACAATGAGCACCGCACAGGCCGTTTTGAACACCCATTTGAAGATGAACCAGGTATCGACTTCTCCGTGCATGTTGTTTTTGTCCGTAATGATCTGGATCAGCTCCATAGTCATTACGATGGCGAGGATCACACCGGCGATGGGCAGGATCACGTTGTCTGAAAGACTGCGGATCATGTTGTAAATGCCGCCGTTCCAGCCCTGCGGCGTTGCGCCGACCTGACCGGCGATCTCTCCGACTCTTGTGTTCACGGTATCAAAGAGGCCGGACAGCGCATCCTTGATGCCGCCGATCAGGATTTCCTTGAGCCAATCGGTGAATTTCTGCCATATTAAGTCCAATCGATTTTCCCTCCTTCCGTTGGCTCTCCGCATACCGGCGAGAGCCGTATAAGATTACTGCACTCGTTTTCATTCTCATGTGCACCTGAAAATGAACCAAGCCGCAGAATAGCCGGTTGCCCGACTATGTATCAGGCGGGCAATGCCGCCTGCAATCAGTTATGTGTGTTGAGCGCCCGAAATACCTGCACTTCCAGATCGAGGCGCGGAGCTTCCGCGTTGCAGCATGGCAGCGCCCCGTCTGCGGGAAGCAGATTCTCACGCACAAAATACTCCCGAAGGGCAGCTCTGGACAGTGCGCCGAAGTTTCGGATTCGTGCGGATGAGCACAGGAAAATAATCACTTCTCGAACGGTCTTTATATCGTTTCGGCTAAGCGGGTTGTGAAGCTTGGCAGGCAGATGCAGGGCATCCAGTCCCTGATAATACAAATGCGTCGGAGAGGTAATGCCGCAGTGTTCACGATAGATTTGTTCCTCCGTCTGGAGCTGCTGCCGCAGATATGCGGTTCGCGCTTCAAAGCCGTCTGTGATGTAATACAGCCACACGGCGTTTTTCCAAAGCCAACGCAGCGCGTCCCGGACGATGTTTCTCGTTCGGCTCTCCGAAAGGTTATAGTGCAGGCCAATCGCTTTATAGCCGATACCTTCGCAGAAGTGGTGCCGGAGCACGATCTGTTCGCGTTTTGAGAGTGCGGACAAGGCGTATTCCAGTCCCTTACGCTGGTCGTCCGTCAGCTCGTCATAGGAGATCATGCGCTGCGTTTCTTCATTGAGATGCAGAGCAGAAAGCAGGTTTTCGGGGTAACTGTATCTTCTGGGCATCTGAGTATCCTCCTGAAAAAGTAAAAGTCGTTGTGTGCCGAACATCGAGAGCGAAGGAGCAGCCCGTCTATATGGGCTGCCCCTTTGCACCTGAACGGGGATGCATGGGCGGCACCAGCCGCCCATGCACGGTTGCCGGTGTTTAGCCGAAAAGCCCGGTGAGCAGCGGCACCAGCAGAAGGCCGACCAGGGCAACGCCGCCACCGGCCATGAGCTGTTTCATACCCTGGCTTTTAGCCCCCGGATTGTCGTTTCCGTATCCTTCCAGCAGGTTAATGACGCCCCAGATTCCGAGACCTGCACCAAGGGCGATGACCAAAGTTTGCAGAACATCAACAGCAGAGTTAAAGAAATCCATAAATGTGTATGCCGGAATATGCGGGATATTGGGTTAGAAATTGATTCTCACAATGCAAGCGCCGGAACGAAAACCGCTGTGCGGCCCCCGATTCCGGCGTCTCCTTTCAATTTTTGATTGTTTTTGTTCGTTCCAGCCTTGCAGTATGAGCCGGTATCTTCTGTCTGTCATGGTGTATCAAGCCTCCTGCCTTGATAAATCTTTATGAAAAAGCGGGCTGTTCACCCGCTGCTTCATCCGCTTCGGACACATCTACTTCAAAGACATGGTAAGCCTCGTCCTGCTTCGGCTTGAGCCGGTGGGAAAGAAACTTTTCAATGTCAAATTCATTTTTGGGGTTTGCATCCGACAGGTATCTGTAATTTTTGTGCTGTGTGATATCAAACTTATTGGACAGAAACGGCCGCACGCCGCGAAGCTGCAAGATGCACTTGGAGCCGTCCAGCACGGCAAGCTCATCCACCGTAGCGAGGTCTTTGCCGAGCTTCTGGTAGTTAAGGCTGTGGGAGACCTCGCGCCCACGGCTCTCGCCGGTGTTGAAGGTGTCGATGGTCTCTTTCCCAAGCGCCTGATTCAGCTCTTTCAACGTGGTCGGCTCCTTGCCGCCAAGGAAAATCGAGGTGTCGCAATTCCCGATGATTGTATCGGCGTTGTCCTTGTACAGTGCCTTGAGCTGAGACTGCGCCTGCAAAACAAGGCAGGCGGAGATCTCACGGCTGCGGATAGTCGCCATGAGCTTTTCCAGATTGGGTATCTGCCCAATGTTTGCCGCTTCGTCGATCAGGCAGCGCACATGCACCGGCAGGCGGCCTTTATACTGGTCATCCGCCTTTTCACACAGCAAGTTAAATAACTGGCTGTAAATCATAGAAATGAGAAAATTGAAGGTGCTGTCGGTATCGCTCATGATAAGAAACAGCGCCGTCTTTTTGAAGCTTCCATCCTTGGCATCCGGGTTGTCGTATATCTTGTCGCCCAGCGTGTCCAGCTCCAGTTCGTCATACATGGTGATCTCCCGCAGCTCCGCAATATCAAAGGGGGCAAGGCGTGCGCCGCAGCTAATATTGATACTCTTAGCTGTCTTGCCCGCGGCTAATTTGTACTTTTTATATTGCCGCACCGCGAAGTGGTTGGGCTTGTCCTTTTCCAGCTCCTTGAACGCGATATCCACAGGATTTTCAAAGGTTTCATCGTCCTCGCGGACTTCCATGGCGTTGACCAGCTCGATGAGTGTGGCAAAGTTCTGCTCTTCCTCGGGCGCTTCATAATGGATGTAGCCGATCAGGGCACAGTACAAAAGCGTCTCTGCCTTCACCCAGAAATCGTCGCCGGATTTGCCGTCTCCCTTGGTATTGCAGATCAGGGTGTTGACCAGCTTCAAAATGTCCTTTTCTGAGTGGATGTAGGCGAAGGGATTATAGTGCATACTCTTGGAAAAATTGATGGTGTTGAATATCTTGATGCGGTAGTTGTTCTTCTCCAACAGTTTGCCGCACTCGACCACGATACTGCCTTTTGGGTCGGTGACGACGAACGAAACCGGATAGTCTTTCGACTGGCATTGCATGAGGTTTGGCTTGATAAAAAAGCGCGTCTTGCCGCTGCCGGAGCCGCCGATGACCAGCACGTTTTTATTCCGCGCCGTCCGTGGGTCTTTGGGACGATTGTTCATGGTCAGGCTCTCGGTCTGGGTGAGAATGATGTTGTTCTCAAAGGCCGGATCGACATAGGGGGCAATGTCGGCGGCGGTTCCCCAGCGGGCGCTGCCGTACTCCATATTCTTGCGAAACTTCTTTGCGTTCTTGCCTTTGACGTAGACCGCCAACCGGAGCGCGGCGGCGATCAGGAGGCCGACCAGCAGATCGGCGGGGTGGAAGCTCGGAAGCAGACTTTCAAAAGCCAGCCGGAAGCCATCCAGAATATGCAGCGCTTTTTGTGAGAAGTCCAGCCCCGGAGCAAGCCTTGCAGCCTGTCCACACTTGGTGCCCAGCAGAGCGAACAGAAGATACGGGAGATTGGGGAGAATGATTTTCTTGATGTTTACAGGCTTTTTCATAGCTCCAGCCCCTTATCCTTGTGTTTGACCGCAGGCTTGATGATGTCCTTTGCAGCCTGAATATCATGCAGATGCTGGATGAGGGAGGGCTTCTGCCGCTTCCTTGCCGTATTGCGGGTATATTCCTCAAAGGCCGCTGTGAGGGCATCCGCGTCCCGCGCCTTGAAGAACACCATGTACTTGGGCGGCGAGAGGGTCTTGTCCTTTTTTACGGCGTAGTCCACTCCGTATTTCCGCGCCACACGGTCAAAATCCTTGATGTTTTTATCGCTGATCTCGATATTGGCAACGCCCTGATTCTGACCGACAAGCTGCTTGACCGTCTGCTTGCCGGTGGGCTTTACGGGGCCAGCCCGTTTTTTCTCTGCAATTTTTGCTTTCTGATGTGCCAGGAACTTCGCAACCGCCGCCTTGAGCACCCGTCCGGTGAGCTTCGTTGCGCTGATTACAAGGGTCACTGTCCTGTTTTCAACCTCTTCCTGCAATTATGAACGCCTCCTTCCATGATGATTACAGTATGCACCGACACACAGCTTACAGCGCGATGGCCGGGATCGTTTCGTCTCCGTGCCGGAGCTGCACGGTGCGCTCTTCAAAAAGCCGCCGAACCAGACCGGCATCCCCCGAAGAGATATCCCACAGCTCATCATCGAGGCAGTAGAACACAATGGCGGGGCCGGTCAGGTACGTTTCGCCGCTGACGGTCACGACTGCTTTCTGCTCATAAGCCATGTACAGGTCGAAGGTCGGCACCTGCCGCACATGCGTGCAGAGGAAGCCGGTCGCAATGAGCGCGTCCAGCAGACGCATGGATTTGGCCTTCTGGCCGGGCACAGCCAGTAGAACCGAAACGTTGCTTTCATCGTATTCCTCATCATTCGGGGTAAGCTGGAAGCCAGAGACGGGTGCGTAGCCGTCGCTTTTGAGCCTGACCCTGCGAGGGATTTTCCCGTGCGGGAGGATGATGTTGACGTTGCCTGTGATGTTTACCGTGAAGTTTTCCATGATACATTCCTTTCTCAGCGCTCACTCTGGCGCTGCCGTTTGTTTATTCCGATATTGAAATCAATCGCGGGGTTCTGTGATCGTTACTGTCAGTCCGTATTCGTCCTCCAGCGCTTGCAGCAACTGCTCAAGCTCATCACGGCTCTTGATATACGGGATTTCCAGTGCCGACACCGGAACCTCCAATGTCTGGGCAAATGCACAGAGCAAATCGTGCTTGGGTGTTCTTGCGCCTGATTCATACTGTGCAATGCGGATGTCGGCGGTTTTTGCCGGAAAGCCCACAGCCCTCCCCAATGCCCTTTGCGTCATCCCACGTTTCAGACGAAAGCTGCGGATGCGTTTCCCCGGACTCATAAAGCTGCGCATTGTCTTCACTCCTTCCTCCGCGCAGGATGTCCGACTTTTTCCTGAATGTCTTTCACCGCTCGTTCTGACGCTGCCGTTTTTTCTGCCACTGATCCAGTAGCTTGATAATGACCTGTTCCATTTGCTGCGGCGTGTAATTCTTGGGAAAGTATTTGCGAAGCGTATCGCTTTTCAGCGTGACGCGATCCAGCTCGTCTTTCTTTTCTTCGGACATGACCTTGTACATGGCGTCCTGCGTGCATTTGCCCTCACGGCTGAGCTTTTTCAGCCGCTGCGCCTGCGAAAGCGAGGGGGTGTTCTGGGAATACTCCATTGCATCCAGAAACTGCCGCTGTTCCTCCGGCTTGAGGTACGACAGCTCCACAGCAGGATTCAGGGCAATTTCCTTGGCATCAACTTTCTGCTGAATCTCTGGAACAAGCTCCGTCAGGCGAATGAGCCGCTTTACCTGCGAAACGCTTTCGCCGCTGTCCTGCGCGATTTTTTCAGCGGAATTTAACTTTGGCCCAACTTGGACTAAAGTTAAATCTGTCCGCTGTCCCTGATGTTTCAGCGCCTCCATTTTCATCTTGTACGCCTGTGCGCGTTCCATGGGAGAAATGTTCTCGCGCTGCAAATTGGTATCCACCAGCAAGATCACCGCCTCGTCGTCAGTCAGATTGCGGACAATGGCCGGGATCGTATCCTTCCCGGCAAGGCCGCTTGCGTGCAAGCGCCGGTGTCCGGCGACCATCTCGTAGCCACCTCCGGGATCTGGCCGGATGATGGTGGGATTGAGCACGCCGAACTGCATGATGCTGTCTACCGTCTCCTGCATGAGCGCATCGTCCACCACCTTGAACGGATGATTCTTGAAGGGGTGGATATCCGAAATGCGTACCTGCTGCACCTGCTCCGGCTGGGTGCTCTGTGTGTCCTTTGGTTCTGTCTTCTTTGGCATAGCGTTCACCTCCGTAACATGCGAAACGCCGCAGGCCATACAGCCAGCGGCGTCTAAATACGTCCTTCCGCCATATCGTGCTGAACCAGGGCTGCATAGTAGCTGGTCATGGTAATCGAAGCGTTGTACAGCGTTGCCAGCAGATATTGACGGATGTTTTTGATCTTTGTGGTGTTCTCTTTCATGCAGCTCACGACAAAACGGATATGCTCGCTGTCCAGCTTCAGGAACCGGCTTCTGACCACCTCCGCAGGCTTATCATCGCCAGAAATGCGCACGGTCTCTTTTGTGGTGCAGACCGTATCCACGATAAGCTCCAGAATTTCCTCGACGATCTCCTTGTCATACGGCAAGTCCACCAGCAGAACGTCATAGCTGATATTCTCCATGATAAGTTCTCTGTACTGCGATCTTCGCTCTGCATCGTTTCTTTTCGATTCCCGCTTTTGACTGCCCCTGAACGAAGGGAAGGGAAGAGACTCAGTATCGTTAAAATCAGTATTGTTCTTCTCAGTATTACTACCTTTTGATTTTGGAAATTCTTGAGTTTCGATTTTCAAAACTCCTGAATTTTGATTTTCACCATTCTTGAATTTTGATTCCGGCGCAGCAACAAAGTTCTTGACGTAAATGAGATTGGGCTTGCCGAGACCCTGCCGTTTGCGCTCGATAAGCCCGCATTTCTCATCCAATTCGTTCAGCAGCTTCATGGCCTTCTGCGAAGCGCAGGAAAGTGCGTCCATGATGTCTTCGACGGTATAGACGATGTACACGCGCCCCACCTGATCCAGCCAGCCGTTCTTGGCAGACAAGCTCATGCGATCAAGGAGCAAGCCGTAGAGGATTTTGGCCTCTGCCGAAATGTCCTTGAACCGGCTGTCCGTGAACAGCACTTTGGGGATGCGGTAGAAAGAGAACTGTTCCGCCTGATCCCCGTAGTAATAGTCCAGTGTCATGTATCTTCACGCCCTTTCCAAAGGCCCATAGAGCGCAGCAGCTCTTTTGTACACCAGCCGATGCAGGGAGACGCCCGCCCATACGGACAGCCGTCGCACTCACTGACGGCGGCAGGCGGCTTCTGCGCCGAAATATAATAGCAGTCGGTTTTGCCTCGGTAGGTGCAGCCCTCGGTCTGCTTCCAGAAATAGCAGTACCGGCAGTCTTTCGGTTTGTCCTCTGTATGTCCGTTCATTGCTCTCGCCTCCATTCCCGCCCATACCGGGCAACAAAAAAGCACACCCTCCGGCTCCGTCAGGGAGCAAGTGGATGTGCTATGTAATACCGATTGTCCATGCCATGTTACTGCGTCAGGACATGAAAAAAGCGCGTCTGCCGACCCAAGCGCCACTTTGGGTAAACAGACGCGCTTTGTTTTACTTGCGGTTTTTGCGTGAAAAAGCTCAAAAAGCAGCGTGTTTCTGACACTTTTTGAGCCTTAATGTTTTTAGTCCTATTATTACAGCCGCGTCACAGTACACCGCGATCTCGTTCCAGCCCCGCTGACGCACATAGCTTTGCAGCAGGAGCTTCTGATTTTCAATGGATACGGACTCCCCGTCGCGCTCATCGTCGTTGCTGAGCCTGCAATAGATGCCTACGTTGTATGTCTTTTCGATCATCTGTATTTTACCTCCCGATTCTCTGCGATTCATACATCCGTGCGGCGTGATGGCTCTCGCAGGTTTTCCCTGCAAGAATATGATACCGGGGATACCATTTTCGCGCAAGGATGCCGCCGCAGGGAGGCTGATTGTCTGTTACGATGCGTGACAGGGCTGCGCGGTCGCGGGAGCGTCCAGCTCTGTCATGGCGCGGCGCACCGCAAGCTGCTCCAGCGTCCTGCCAAGGTCCTTTTCGCCGGAAAACACGCTTGTCACGCGATAGAGGGTCTTGCCGATCCTGACCTCCTTATAAGAGGCGACCGGCTCTTTGGGGATGGCTTGCTTCTGCATAAACGCACCTCCGATTTATCATGTAAGTCCCGCTGCCACGATATGACAGCGGGGCTTGTTCGTATTCGTTCCGGCAGAGCAGCCGCGCCGGGAGGATTGCCGTCATGCTGCATGATGCTGCACCGGCGCGGCTGTCTGCGTATTTTGTGTCATTTGGTTTTGTTCCGCCGTATTTGTCACAGCCCCCGGCGCGAGGCATATATCGCCTCTGGGACCGGTATCAGCCGCCTTTGGCAAGGCTGTCCCATTCCCGCAGCGCCGTGGCTTGTAAGGCTCACGAGCGCCGCAGGAATCCCCCTCAAGTCAGTGGGAGGCCGTAGCTGGGGTTGCGTATCGCCCGCGCTGTCATCGCGCCCGATGCTGCCGGGCATCGGGTCAAAGGCCGCGTAGATCGCTCGGACAGCCGCCCGTCCCGAAGGGCGGGAGGTCTGTCGTCATGGCGGCGCGCCTTTTGTCGCTTGGCTTTTCAGCCGCGCGGGGTCTGTGCTGATACCAGTGTCTATGCGGTTGTCAAGGAGCAGAGGCGAGCGAGAATAATATCCCTCTCATATACCTCAAGAAAAATCGGGCTTTTTCGGACGGGGTAACTCAAAATTTGTTCAGTAATTTTTTGAGAGCAGCCAATCCACGCTGAATGCTTCTGCGCACTGCGCTCTCATCAACGCTCTCAAGGGCGGCAATCCGCTGGTTGCTCTCATCATTGAGAACACTGGCAAGTAGTCTGCGCCGCTGGGTTTCCGTGAGCTGTGCCAGCGCTTCTTTCAGTAGCCGCTCCAGTTCCATGCGCTCCAGCGCCTCGTCCGGCTGTTCCGGCAGATTCAGCGCCTCCGCCTCAATGCCGTCGCCGGCGTCCAGTGAATAGAACGCCTTGTTGTCGCGGATGTACTGCGCGTAGTTGATCTGAAGCCGTCTATCCTCATCAAGAAACGCGGCTATCTCGTCTGGAACCTCCATGAAGGTATCCTCGGTGTACCACGGGTAGTGGTCTTTCAGGTTGATGGTTGTCATATTGTTGTCCTCCGTTTGGATTTTTTTGTTTGATGTCGCGTGAAAATCCAAACGGAGGGCGGTGGGGAGCGGCAGCGGAGCCTTACTTGGGCTAAATGAAGGAGCATAAAAATGCCCAAAGCAACAATGCTTTGGGCATGATTCAGCGCAACTCCTCCGTTGCGTTTTTTGTCAAATTCGTCAGGTGCTTCGGTACACCAGGTATCATTTTTCTTACCCTGGAGTTGGCGTATGCAGACGGGGTATGCGATTGCCGCTGGCAAACGATTCGCGGGCATCTAGCATTTTGCGAACTCCTAATTACTGCAAGAAAATAACAGAAAAAAGTATGCAAAAGGACAGATTAAAAGCCGTTTGCCTTTTTTCGGTTGCCTGTCACTTTTTGCTCCGCCAGATCAAATCAATGCATTTGAATCCAAGCAGTCATTGTGCTATCCTGCCGATATATGCCTTGGGTTCAATATAACTACCATCTATTGCGTTCAAACAAACACGGCAGTGGTAAACAGTGGGCTCATTCTCTCCTTTAAGGCGTTCGTGAAACTCATACATCACTTCCCACGTTGGAACGAGGTGACCTATGTCTCGACGATCCTTAACATTTATCAACGCACTCGCCAACCGGATTTCGTTGACCATAACCGAATACTCTTCCACGTGATTCTCTTGATAAGCATGATTATAGACAAGCTGCTGCTTAATCCGATCCAAAATATCATCAAAAGGCATAAGCTGGGTGTTTTCAGCAATAATAGCTACTTGCTCGCCAGCTCCACGAACATCATACTGTGCGATCTTACCATTCTCATCTACAATAACATACATATACTCGCTTTCCCAAGGCGCAGCATTACTTGGCGGTGGGCTGCCTTTCCATATTCGCCATTCATCCATGTAGGTAGCCTGTAATCCTCCGCAATCACGAATAAAGAAAATAATCCATCCGATCCCTTGCAGGCCTTTGTCGTTATATGCAATCGCCTTTTCCATAAAAGAAAACTTCATGTTTGAGTCCGCGCCTAAATTTTTCATAGCATCTTGGGCAATTCCCATCGCAGATTTGCTTTCCAATTTGGGGTTGGTGGATGTAAAATCATTTTTCTGTTCTAAAGTCTCCGCATTGCTTTCTCGCACCCAGTATGAATCACTATCACGTCTATATTGATAGGTATTGCCATTCATCTGTGCAACTAAAACAGCGTATGTCGCCGTATTTTCATTGTAGTGATATGCTTCAAAAAAAGTCTTTCCCGGCAAATCATTGAAAGAGAAGGGAATAGCTGCGCTGTCATCGGGAGCTGTTGCTAACCGTTGTTGCAATTCTATAAGTTCATTGGCTATATCAGTATCGCTCTCTTCCGCTAGAGACGTCAAATAAGACATTCTTTCAAGAATATCCCGTTTCGTTTCATGGGGAGTTTCTACCCACTGCTCGTCCGGATAAAAGAATCGCATCACATTCCGGTAATATGTTTCATCAAACGCCGCTTTTTCAATTTCCGCAACCGGATATACATCTGTTTGAGGTATAACTACAGACGCATTTATAATCAAATCTAATCCGCTTATTTCATTATGGAACTCCACGTTATTCGGTGCATCGTATTTATCATGAGTTCCATCTTTCGGCTGTATAGCCTCTGCTACGTAATCCTCCGTCTTAACAACAACAGGTTCTTTTTCAGGAGTAGGCTGGCAGGCAACAAAACCAATCGCCATAACCGTGCAGAGCAGAATTGCCATGTATCTTTTCATAATTGCCACCTTAGTAGCCTCTCGTCAAATCGATGATACTGCCGTCGATGGCGTTGATGGTGAAATAGCTCTGTTCTGCGCCATTTTCCGTTGCCGTTGTCCCGTCGGCCATGTCGCTTTGGGAAATGCCGATAAAATCCCATGCGGGAACGTACAGGTATTCGTCTGCGCCCGTGCTGATTTTCGCCATGCATAGGCGTATCTGAGTTATTTCGACGCTGATCGACTTTATGGATTCATCTATCCATGAAAGGGAGGATCTGCAATGCTGTGCAAGAAATTCCATAATCCTGTCAAAGGACAGCAAGGCCACGCTTTCGTTTACCGTTTTTACCGTGGTGGGCGATTCCCATGTGAAATACACTATTCCGGCATCATCAATAGTAACGGCGGCGTACTCGTCCGCCCAAGGCTCGGCATAAGCGGCGGAAGCCTCGCCACGCGCCAGCATGGGCTTATGGTACATGGCAGGCAGGCCGTTAAATCCCCTTGTAAATATAAACAAGTAGCAGTCATGGCTATTCCGGCCTTCCACGGGGTTTACTGCCGTTACGGACAGCTCTGCAAAAGCCTCCATATAGTCAAGCCCGATACTTTTTATAACCTCCTGCGCCATGCTCTTAGCCTTAGAAAAAGTGGTACTCAGCTCCTCTATGTCCGCCCTGTTTACCCTATATTGCTTTGCAAGATATGCCGTACCCGTATTTTCTAAACGTATATAGCTCAACTTGCCGCTGTCCGAGCGGTAAGCGGAAAACGTTGCAAGGGTTTCATTCCCAAGATCGACAGAGGCCGTTATCCGGTTATAGTCGTTGCCGGGAGGCAGAAGCATAGGAACCGGCGGCGAATCGGATTTTTGCTCGGCGACGGATCGTTTATCGCCGAATTTTCCGTCATTAACCGTTCTATCAATAGTCATTGGGGCGATTTTCAGCTTTTCCTCATAGAAAGCTATCATATCATCTATATATGGGCTGCTTTCATTTCTGCCTTGCAGCTCCGCCTGCGCCTGTTTATATGAGCTCAGGCGAATAAGCACTTCTTCCTGTGTAAGGTCGGTAACGGACAGCGGATCGTACATGGTTTTATCGCCAATAAGCGCCGCCCTTGCCTTATCTACCATAGCCTGGGAAAGAAACTCCGGCCTTGCGGAAAAAACGGCATACCGCTCCAATACAGGGGCTATTACAGAAGCATCGATTTTGATTTTTACATTTTTATTTCCTACGTCTATTATGCCCTCATACCTTTCGGGGAAATCATCGGTAAGCGGATTGCCGCCTTGAGAAGCGGGTTCGAGGTATTTACTATCGTCGCCAACTATTATTACAGACGCCTCCGGCGTGGGCTGACAGGCGCATAATAATATACAACTTACGACCAACCATAGTGTGCTTATAATTTTTTTCATCTTAATCTCCTCTTTCAATGAAAAGTGCTGCATATCCTCAAAAGCCGCTAACAAAAGCACCACGACGACACCCGTAAAGGCGATTAAGAAGCCAAGGCTTAAAAGAGCCTGCTTCAGGCTGGCAGTAAGGGTATGGGACATGGGGATGTTGCTCCTTTGCTGGAATTATTATTTACCCATTTGCTTATTCCGCGGTTGAGTTATCGTCACTTACGATTCTCGGATCCATCAATGCGCCTGTTTCTGCATTCAGAACCATGACAGCCTCGGTTCCTTCACCGTTTTCCTCTGCAAACTCCCTATACAAAACATACCATGCCGGCACAAGCCGGGCTCTTTCGGCGTTTCCTTTTACTCCTGTAATGCAATAGCCAAATTTTA
>OLXI01000318.1_pt1 | contig 31477 bp, 27 predicted proteins | sample 1674181 | NCBI WGS metagenome assembly OLXI01 (sample SAMEA103958148, study PRJEB25191) | human gut metagenome | reverse complement strand
CAACGCCATCGTTGATGCGCACAGCAGGAGTTTCGCGGTCGTCCGGTCCGAACGTGTTGTCCACGATCTTACCATAGACAAAGTAGCCTACGATCAGAAGCGCCAGACACAGTAAGAAACTAATCATACCAGAAACCTCCTTTTTGATTTCAGCCGCCGACAGCTTATGCCATACTGCGGCTATGACCGATCTCTGGCTTCATGTTAACACCTTTTTCATAATTGTGTTAATATTTTTTAGGTATGGTTCCCATATAAAAAAGTATATAGCAGCTTATTTTATTTGTTTATTTAAACTTGCATTTTATGTCGATGGTTCGTTTTAATTTGCTCTATTGTTTCTCAAAAATATTCTTCCGGAAACGGTCAAAAGCGTCCCCGCCAAACTTTGCGCCGCCTTTTTGTGCACTTTGCTTAATCGTTTGCGATTTTCTCTCCAAAACGTGGAATTTGAGACGAAAAGAAGGGAAATCCGCCCCCTCTCGTGAAAATGCAATGTCGGGCAGCCCGCAGGCTGCCCGACATTGCTCTAATTATAAATAATTCTTCCGCTGCAACAACGACGACCGCCGCCAGCGGCGGAAACAGGGAGGAGTTGTTGGGGCAGCGGCCAGCAAGACGCGCGTGCCGCCCAAGGCACGATGCGGATGCTGGGTGCCGCAACCCGGAAGACGCGGCGCGCATTTCAAATCTTCTTCCACCCGCTGTCCTTGATGGTGGCATCCGCCTGCTTGTGCAGCAACTGCACAAACAGCTGCTCCTCCGGCTGCAAAGGCTCCCGCTCCGGGTATACCAGCACGTCCCGCATCTGCTGCTTCTGCGCCGGGCAGTTATGCAGCGCCAGATGGTACTGCTCCAGCGCGCGCTGCGGCATGGGGGACGACCACATATAGGCCGTGGGCAGATTCTGCAAAATAGAGAACTGGCTGCACCGCTCATACACATGGATGCGGCGGTTGGGGTTCACCTCCCAGCGGGAAACAGTGCTCTCCTCCCCGGGCAGATGAGTGTCGCCGTGCAGCACCTCGATGTAATCGTTCAGTTCGTCCAGCTCGCGCACCTGCCGCCGCGCCAGCGGGCTGTCCTGACTGGTGAGCAGCAGGTAGGAAAACTCCATGATAGGCTCCTGCCGCAGACCGTGGCGCTGGCAGTAGCGCAGATAGTAGTCCTCGTCCTCGGCGGCATAGCGCAGCAGCGCTATGTGGTAGCCCTGCCGCAGCACAAAATCCAAAGCTTCAATGGCACCGCTCTCCCGGATATGCACCCGCAGCTGCTCGCTGCGGGCTGCCTGCTGCAAAAAGTCCACCGCCGCATAGGAGGCGTAGGTGGCATGGGTCAGCACCACCCGCAGCTCGGCGCAGCTGCGCTGCTGGTGCGCCTCCTGCTTCAGCTCGTCCACCTGCTGCAGCACCCGCTGCGCCTGCCGGATGAACCGCTTGCCCTGCTCGGTGGGGATCATGCCCGTGGAGGAGCGCTCAAAGATGCGCAACCCGTATTCCTCTTCCAGATTCTTCAGCGCCTTGCTCACATTGGGCTGCGCCGCGTACAGCTGCTTTGCCGCCGCCGACACCGACCCCCATTTCATGATGGCTACCAGATACCGCAGTTCCGTAATGTTCATGAGCTCCTCCGCGTGGTTTGCAGTCATAACCGTATTGTAACAATTTCCCCGCGCCGCTGTCAAGCGGGGGAGAATAAACCCTCTCAGTCCGCTCCCCCTTGCACCAAAGCCCCCGGGTGCTATATAATAAGGAAAAACACAAAGGAGGGGCTGTACCATGCCGGAATACCGCGTGCTGCGCATTGACGAGCAGCTGTACGGCTGCGAGGAGCTGCCCGCCGGGCAGCCGGTGCTGTGCGATGTGACCCTGACCGATGCCGCCGGGGCTGCCCGCATTCTGCCCTACCCGGACAGGGAGCTGATATGTCTTGGCATCGACGAGGGGGACACCGTCTGTCTGCTGCCGGACGGCACCCTGCACAAGCTGTAAGGAGTAATTTTATGCATAATATCTATTTCACCCGCCACGGCGAGACGGTATGGAACGTAGAAAATAAGATCTGCGGCATGACCGACAGCCCGCTGACCGCCCGCGGGCAGGAGCAGGCGCGGCAGCTGGGCGAGCTTGTCCGGGACAGCGGCCTGCACATTGACGAAATTCTGTACTCTCCCCTCTCCCGCGCCGCCGACACCGCAAAGGCCATTGCCGCCGCTACCGGTCTGCCCGCCCGCTGCGAGCCCCGCCTGCGGGAGCAGTGCTTTGGCAAATACGAGGGCACGCCCCGGGACGGTGCGGAGTTCCGCATCTCCAAGACCCACTTTGCCGACCGCTATGACGGCGGCGAGAGCATGATGCAGCTGGCCCAGCGCATCTACAACCTGCTGGACGAGCTCCGGGCCGACACCGACAAGACTTTCCTGCTGGTGGCCCACAACGGCATTGCCCGGGTGGTGCAGTCCTATTTTTACGATATGACCAACGAGGAGTACGCCGCTGCGGGCATCAAAAACTGCCAGCTGGTGGAGTATACCTTTGAATAACCAAAAAAGCCGCCGGGGCCCCGGCGGCTTTTCTGTTATTACTCGTCAACCATGACGGTAATGGAATTTCTGGTCTTTTGTCACAAACATATACACGCTCACCGCCAGCGCGGCCAGCTCGGCGGCGGTGACAGCCAGCCACACGCCGTCAATGCCCCACAGGGCGGGCAGCAGGAGCAGCGCGGCAAGCTGGAACACCAGCGTGCGCAGAAAAGAGATGAGAGCACTCGTCACGCCGTCCCCCAGCGCTGTGAAGAAGGAGGACGCATACACGTTGAAGCCCATGATGAGAAAGCTCAGCGCATACAGCCGGAACGCGCGGCTGGTCAGCGCCAGCAGCTGGACATCGTAGCCCACAAAGATGCGTGCCACATAGGGAATAAGCACCATGGATACGGCGGTCATGCTCACAGCTACCACGGCGATGAGGCGCAGGCTCTTCTGGTAGAGGTTATGCACCTCGGCATGGTTGCGCGCGCCGTAATGGAAGCTGACGATGGGTGCGCTGCCCACGGCATAGCCCACGAACACCGCCACAAACAGGAAGGCCGCGTACATGATAACGCCGTAAGCCGCCACGCCGTTTTCTCCGGCAAGCCGCAGCAGCTGGAAGTTATACAGGATATTGACCAGCGACATGGAAAGGTTGGTCATCAGCTCAGAAGAACCGTTGATACAGGCATCCCACAGCACGCGGCCGTAAAACTGTGTTCTGCACAGGTGCAGGCGGCTGGTATTGTGGTGGTCGATAAAGTAGAACACCGGAAGCACGCCGCCCACCAATTGGCTGATAAGGGTGGCAACGGCAGCGCCCTCCACGCCCCAGTGCAGCATACCCACCATCACCACGTCCAGCACCATGTTGGTGCAGCCTGCACCTACGGTGAACCAGAAGCCCAGAAGCGGCTTTTCGGCGGTGACGAAAAAGCTTTGGAACATATTTTGCAGCGCAAAGGGCGGCAGCGCCAGCATCAGGATGCGCCCGTAGCGCACGGCGTAGTCCAGCAGCTCGCCCTTTGCGCCCAGCAGCATGGCGACTGGGCGCAGGAGCAGGATGCCCAGCACGGCCAGCACACTGACCGAGATGAGCGCTGCCAGCAGAAACATGGTAAAATAGCGGTCGGCTTTTTTCTGGTCGCCCTCGCCCAGCGTGATGCCTACGATGGCGCTGCCGCCGGTGCCCAGCATAAAGCCGACAGTGCCCAGCAGCTGCGGCAGCGGCATGATGAGGTTGACCGCCGCAAAGGCCGTTTTGCCCACAAAGTTGGAAACGCACAGGCCGTCCACGATGCCGTAGATGGAGGTGAACAGCATGGTGCCGATGCAGGGCAGCACGAACCGCAGCAGGCGGGAATAGGTAAAATGATCGGACAATTGGATGGTTTCCTTTGGCATAGCTCCTCCTTTTTTGAACTCTGCACATACAAAAAGGCCGGATAAGAACCACCGCTCCGGTGCATTCCCTCTTCTGCTGCGGCACTACGGCGCCCACAGCCTCCGGGAAACACGAACGATGACATCTTATCCGGCCCTTCAATTACGTTGAAACAGCCCTCCGATGAGCGAAAAACAGTATAGCAAAGTTTATTTTTGATGTCAAGCCCTGCTTTGCATCACTCTGTTGCAATGCGGACAAAGGGCGCGATGGCGTTGGCGTCGCCGTGGCGGACGATGGAGTAGGTAATGTCGCAGTAGGGCTGGATGGCGGTGCTCTTTTCCACGGTGGAGATAAGCAGCACCTGCAATTGCAGGCGGCGGAACAGTTCCATCATGGGGCGGATGCGGTCGCTGGTCATCTTGCTGAAGGCTTCGTCCAGCAGCACCAGACGGATGCTGTTTTCGCTCTTCTGGTAAATTTGCAGAAGGCTGGCGCAGATGGCCACATAGAAGGGTGCCTGATTCTCGCCGCCGGAGGAATCGCGGCTGACGCGGGAAAGATACGCCTGCTGCCCGGTGACCTGATTGGTCACCTTGATATCGTAGTCCAGATAGGTGCGGTAGTCCACATAGTCCGAAAGGGTGGCACCGGCGGCGGTGCGTCCCTCCTGCCGGGCGCGGGTGTTCTCGTCCACGTCTGCCATGATCTTTTCCATCAGTTCGTCCACCTGACGCTCGTAGGCAGGGTCGGCGGTAGCGGCAAGGTTATCCAGAGAATCACCCTCGGTCATCTGCTGGTTGCCCTTATCCACGATGACCTGATAGAACGCCGCCAGCTGCGGGTCGCGGCTGGGTTCCAGTTCAAAGCGGTAGACTTCCTCGCCGTAGGTCAGCTGCTCCATGACCTTGTTCAGCTCCCGGAACTGCCGCCGGGCGTTGAAGATATCGTCCTTCATGCGGAACAGGATATCCTTGCGGAAGCGGTCCTTGCAGTCCCGCTGCGCCTGCTCCAGGCGGGCGGCGTAGCGCTCCAGGTCGATACGCACAAGGCTCTCGTGCTGGGCGCGGTACTGTTCCAGCCCGGCAAGCCCCAAAGGATAATCGCAGACGTAGCGCCGGTTGTATTCCCGCTGCGCCGGTTCCAGCGTGCTGTTCAGGTAGACAGTCAGGGCATCGTCCAGCTTGGCCTGTGCCTTTTCGGCAGCCTGCGCGGCGGCGCGGGGGGATTTATCCGGCCCGGTCAGCGCCTGCTGACGGCTGCGGGAGAGCGGCTCCACCAGCGGATGGGCGGCAAAAAAGCTCTCGGCGGCCTGTGCGCTCTTTTCGGCGGTGTCCACCGCTTTTTGCTGCTCCGTCTCACAGGAAGTGATCTGTTTTTCGCATACGCGCAGGTCGCCGCCGGTCTGCTCCACGGCAGTACGGGCGGCTTCCCATGCGGCTTCGCGCACCTCTTCCTCTTTATACAGCTGTTGCAAAAGCGGATTCTCGCGGCACTCGGCCAGCTTTGCGGCCTGCTCGTCCACCGCCGCGCGGGCGGCGGTCAGGGCGGCGCGGGCGTCCCACAAGGCGGCAAGTTCTTCCAGCGTTGTGCCGCGCAAAAGGGTCTGGTACTGGCTGTATGCGGCTTTCAGGTTCTGCTCTGCCTGTGCGGCGGCGCGTACTTCTTCAGCAAGGGCGTTCATCTCCCCTGCCAGTGCCCCGGCGCGGGCGCGGCGGGCTTCCAGACCGATATAGCGCTGCGGGGTGCGCAGACGCTCCAACCGGAAGGGGTGGTGGCGCAAAAGATCCCGGGTGGCGCTGTCGAGATAGTTTTCCAGCGTGTCGGGGGTGTCGCAGCAGACGATGCGGCGCAGGATGGTGTCTGCGTACTGCGCGGCCAGCGGGTTTTCGCTGGTGACCTGTGCCGCCAGACTGTCGGCGGGGGCGGTGTCGGCGCGGCGATTGGCCTTGCGCAGACCCGGGGTGTCCAGCAGGCTGATGGGGCCAACCTTATCCTTCAGCGCCACAAAGGCGCTCTTTGCGGCGGCGTAGTGGGCGGGCGGCACAAGGATATCAAAGCGGCGGTCGCCCAGACAGGCTTCCACGCAGTCCTGCCAGCTCTCGTCCTCCACGTTCAGCAGCTCGCAGAAGATGCGGGCGTCCGGCTCCATGCCCCGGCTTTTCAGCTCGGCATTCACGGCGTCCCGCACCCGGGTGGCGGCGTCCCCGTGGGGGTACACCCATTTGCCACCGGATACGGCATCCAGCTCGGCGCGTTTCTCGGTCTGCTGCCGCTGCAGGGCGGCGGTGTGCTGCCGGGCGGCAAAATAGGCTTCTTCCAGCGGCTTTTCCTGTGCGGTCAGCCAGTCGGTCAGGGCGGGCAGGGTGTCAGGGGTCAGGTCTGCCAGCTTCTGCCCGGCGGCAAAACCGCTGCGGCGCAGCACCGCCAGCAGATTGCCGGTCTTTTCGGCGGCCTTTTCAGCGATGTCGGCGCGGCGGGCGGCGGCATCCAGTGCGGTCTGCCGGTGCGCCAGCTCCTCGTTGAGGGCGTCCAGTGCGCGGCCCTCGCCGCTGGCACCGGCGGCGCTGTGGGCGGTCAGGTAGGCGCGGCGGGCTTCCGCTTCGGCGGTCTTGGCCTCGGCGTAGCGGGTGCGCAGCGTTTCCTGCTGGCGGCGTCCGGCGTCTACCCGCTCCTGCCAGACGGCCTTTTCCCCGGCATCGGCAGCAGCCCGCGCCAGCAGGGCGGCACCCCGGTTCACAAGAGCTTCGGTCTGTTTTTCGGTGGCTTCACGGCCGAAACGGACGATCTCGTCCAGCGCATCGGCGCGGGTCTGGGCTTCCGCCAGAACAGCGTGCAGGTTTTCCAGCTCCAAGCGGTCACCCTGCAAGGCTTCCAAGTCCAGCTCCGGCTGGGGCAGGATGTACTGGTACAGAAACTCCCGGAAATTCGGGATCTCGTCCATGCTGGTGCCCATCTGGAACACCTCGTTGAACTTTTTGCCCAGCGGGCTGGCTGCGCGTCCGATGCCCAGTGCGCGGCAGATGCGGTCCCGCGCTTCGCTGGGACTGCGGGTGTAGGAAAGCCGCCCCTCGGCGGGCTTGAAGTCCTCCTTGGCGCTGGGCGCACCGGTGCGCGGGTCGATAAAGGGCAGCTGTTCCAGCGTGATGCCGTCCTCCGAGATATACCATGTCTGGTCGCCGGGGTGCAGCTCCTGCATGGGTCCCTCGGACTCCACCCGTACCGCGATGACAAAGCTGGTGTGTTTTACGCTGTCCCAGAACTCCGCCCCGATATACGCCACGGTATGCCCCGGGCGGCGGTAGGCGTTTTCGCCGCGCTGCTTGGCGTGGACAGAGCCTTGCAGGGTGCGGCCGCTTTTCTTATTGCCCAGCGCATTGAAGTTGCGGTTGGTGGTCAGGCAGTAGCGAATGGCGTCCAGAATGGTGGTCTTGCCCACGGCGTTCACGCCGATCATATAGGTCAGGCGGGCGCAGTCGAAGGTGGTATTTTCAAAGTTGTGCCAGTTGATAAGTTTCAGGCGCTTGAGTTCGATCATGCTTCACCCTCCCCTGCTTCGGTGTCTGCGCCCTCCGGGCGCTCGTACAGACCAAGCTCGGTGCGGGTGCGGGCGCTCTCGGCGGCGGCATCCGCAAGGTCGGCATCCGGCAGCGCCAGCAGCACCGTGGGAAATACCTCAATGCGGCTGTCCAGCCCGGAGAGCCGTCCCACAGGACGCGCCAGATTGTACCGGCGCAGGGTGCGCATGAGCTTTTCCAGCGTTTGCTGATCCAGCTTGCGGGGCAGGTTCATCTTTTGCAATTCGGCCTGTACTTCTTCTACGGTCACCAGCACCTCGTCTGCGCTGGCGGCAAGGCTTTCCCGCTTTTGCAGGTACAAAAGCCGCAGCACCAGCAGCAGGATGCTCTCGTACTTGAGCAGCCGTGCCTGACTGCCCTCGTGCTCGTTGACCAGCGCCGCCGCCTGCATGGGTGCGGGGTACAAAAGCACCGCGTAGCCCAGCGGTTTGAACACCGCCCGCACCTCGTTGAGGTGATCCTGAATATACAGATATTTTGCCCGCTGTTCCTCTACGCAGCCCAGCACAAAGCAGTGGTTGAGCAGATAGTTTGCGGTCTCTTCCAGCAGATCAATGGTTGCCATCCGTGTTTACCTCCTTGCGGCGGGTCAGGACAAAATCCTGAAACCGGAAGCCGCCGCGCTCCACCCAGTTTCCGGTCAGGGTGATATCATACTCCCGGTGCGGCGACTGGGAATAGGTGTGCAGGCCGATGATGCCTGTAAAGTCGCCCGGGTATTCCTCCACAAGGGTGGAGGCGTTCACCTGCCCGCGGGCAGCCAATGCCTGCTGCGCCAGCAGTGCCACGTTTTCCTCGGTGACGGCAAGGCGGGCGTAGTCCAGCAGAAGCTGCTGCTCCTGCCGCAGCCGGTCGGGGTCAAGGGGCTCGGTGCGCACCGGGGCAAGAGGTGCTTCGGTGCGGGGCGCGGCGGGGGGATACAGCGGCTTTGCGCCGAACACTGCCGCCGGGTACAGGTGCAGCCGCGCTGCCACCGGGCCATCGTCCGGCTCAAACAGCTGCTCCGGGCTGCGGATGTCCTCCGCATAGCGGCGCAGCAGGGCGGTGACGCTGCCCTGCGCCGAACGGTCGCTCAGCAGCAGGAATTGTGCCCGCTGCACCGCCCGCTTGCGGTAGCGGATGTGGCTGGCGTCGATCTCCTTCATCAGGGTGCTCATCTCTTCCAGCGCGTCCCGCTGCTGCTGGATGAGGGCACGCACCCGGGGTGCAGCCTCGCCGGGGGCGCAGCGCTCCACCCGGGCGTAGTCCAGCGCTAAGCGCGGCAGCTGGTTCTGCTCGCAGTCGTCCAGTTCTTCTTCCAGATAGGCGCGATAATTGAACAGGTTATCGCTGGTTTTAAAGCGATGGTACGCCGCCGCCACCACCTTTTCCTCGTACTGGTCGAACAGTTCCAGCACCTCCTGCGGGGTGCGGTTATGGGTCAGGCGGTCGATATAATGCCCGATGGAAGCGTTGAGGGCGCGCAGGGACTTGTTCAACGTTTCAAGGTCTGCCGCCACCTCCCGCAGCACGTTCTCGTAGGGGCTTTTTTCCTGCCCGATGCTGCCCAGCAGCTGCCACGCCTTGTACAGCTTGCCGGTGTAGGTGACCACCCGGGGGTTCAGTATCTCTTCCAGCGCGTCCAGCAGCGGGGTGACCTCCGGCATAAAGGCAAAGGTGGGCTCCGTCTCGTAGCTGCCGGGCTGCTCCTCCAGCCAGCCGGTGCGGCGCAGACGCAGCAAAAAGCCCACCGCCAGCGTGTGGGGGTCGCGGGTGGGCTGCTCGTCCTCATCGCCCGCGCCGTCGGCGTCCAGCGCCAGCGGCTTTGCCAGCGCGGCAAAATAATCCTCAGCGCGGGAGACGGCCTCGGCGCGGGAAATGCTGTAATCTGCCGTATGGCGGCACTCCTCCCAGAGCAGCAGCAAAAGCTCTGCATAAAACGCCCGGTTGGGCCCCGCCAGCGGGCGGAACAGCCGTGGGCTGACCAGTTCAAACAGCTGCATGGAAACGTCCTTTCTGTGTGAGTTCGATACCCTTTTATTGTACCACAGCGGGCGGGGTTTGTCACAAAAAGGCGAAAAAAAGCCCCGGGGAGCGGGGTGCTCCTCGGGGCGGGGTGGGGTTCAGTTCTACGGGGTGGTGTTGGTCAGTTCAAAGCCGATGGCAACATAGGTCTTGCCGCCGATGGTCTTTGCGCCGACCCCCAGCGCAGTAAGCTCCAGCGTCCGGCCGTTTTTTTTCTTCGCAGTCTCGATTTCCTGCTCCACAACATGATACAGGGTGCGGAGACTCATTTTGTCCGGCGTGATGTTCGGCGTGTTTGCGGCCTCGTAGAAAAGCGGCACATAGTTCTCTTTCGTGCTTTTGCGCACATCATAGCAGATCTGCACCAGCCGCACCGTGGTCTTACCATCGCCATCTGTTTTGTAGAGCGTCTCACCGGTCAGGCTGTCCGCGCCGCTTTTCTCGGCGATGTGGGTGACAGCCAGCGCCCGGATGGCATCATCGTTTTTAAAGCTCGTCCCGAATGTCTTATTCAGCGCTTTCTGATAGGCGCTTTCCACCTTGGGATCAAACTCGGGGTTGCCGGGGTCGCTGTCGCTGCAGGCGGTGAACAGCGCCAGTGCCATGATACCGGCCAGCAGAACAGCCGCAAGACGCTTTAACTTTTTCATGCAATGCTCCTTTTATAAAATGCAGGGGGCCCATGCGGATGCGCAGGGCATTCTATTTTCATTTTACAGCAGCACGGCAGGGTTCGTCAATGGCAAGTGTGCCTGTTTTTTGCCGGGATTTTTGGGCAGAGCGCAAAAAAGCCCCGGAGGGCGATTGCTCTCCGGGGAAGAAAGGACTGATGATTCTTTACTTATTTGTGGTAGTTGGGGTTCTTGACCTTGAACGCAATTGCCATGTAGCTATGCTTGCTATCTCCCTTGACAACAACGCCAATGTCTGTCCAAGCGCCATTCTGGTTGATATTGACATTTGTATCGGTATTGACCTTCTTCGAGATCTCGTTCAGAATGAGACCCAGTATCGTATCCTCATAGGAGAAGTTCGTCGCCACGAGAACCGTCAGATACTCTTTGTCCTTACCCTTTACTTCGCCGCCAAGAACGAACTTATAACCAAAGATGCTGCCAGAAGCATTGATCTTCTCATCCAAGAACTTTTCTGCTTCAGCCTTCAGGGCTTTGTTATTATCTACGCTTGCAGTGCTGGTGCTGTACTTGCCCAGGACCTTATCCTCAGCCGTTGTGTCCTCTTTCATGCTGCCAGTGTTGCCGCCGCCGGAACAGGCAGTGAGCATCACCATAGCCATTGCGCCTGCAAGCAGCAGAGCGACGATCTTTGACAGTTTCTTCATAGGGGTATCCCTCCAATCAGCGTTTTTGTGGATATGTTTCTTTTTTCTCGAAAGGCTTTCGCAACCATCGTTGCCTTTCTGCCCTGATTATATCCGACACCTGACGGTTTTGTCAATCGGGAATATCGCTAAACTTCCCGAAACAGTTTCGTGAAAATGATGAAAATAAGCGGGTTTTGTTGCAGTTCTGATATATTCCGGAATAAAGTCTGTCTACAATTCACAGAATCATCTTTTCCCTGCCCCGGCGGCGCGGTTTTGCCGGGTGCGGGAACACTTAAATTTGGATATATGTTGTGTTAGCGGTGTTAACTCCCTCAGACGCGGCTTGCGCCGCGCCAGCTCCCTCTGGGAGGGAGCCCCATTATTTTGCCTTTTTACACATTTTCACCACGTTTTGGTGGTAAAATCATGTCCAGATTGAAACGAACTTGGAGGAAACACCCATGCAACACTGTCCCGCCCGCGCGGCACAGCGGCTGGCGGCGGCAGTTCTGGCGCTGGTTTTGCTGCTGTGCGCCTTTTTGCCCCATGCCCACGCCGCTGAACTGAAAGAGAAAAACGGCATCCGGCTGCTCAGCTTCGACACCAGCCACATTCTTTCCATCGGCAACCAGACCTCCGGCAAGTGCAGCCTGTACGCGCTGCGCTATGCCCGCACCATTCTGGACGGCAAGGTGTGCTCCGGCAGCGGGATGTGGTCGAACGGTGCGGTGTGGTCCGCAGCGGGCTACACCGGGTACTCCGGCACCCGCGCCGAGTGCCTGAAAAAGCTGTACAGCGAGCTTTCCGCCGGGCATCCGGTGATCGTGCACCTGAAAAATACCACGGTCAGCGGGGTAAAGCGCCACACGAACCGCACCTCTACTTATGAATACCACCTGACTTCCTCCGGCTGGAGCGAGGTGAACTACCCCCACATTGCCACCAGCAGCACCTACGGGCACTGGGTATGCGTGGCGGGCATCTCCCCCACCGCCGACCCGGAAAACCTGACCGAGAGCGATTTCTACGCCCTCGACCCCGCCCGGGTAACGGCAAATGGACGGCTTGCCGTCACCCGCCTGCTGGATCATACCCTGTGGGTGGAAAACTCCCCCCTCAAGGTGCTGGGGTGAAAATATAATATGATAAAACAGAGCGCCTGACACTGCGGTGTCAGGCGCTCTGTTTCTATTCAGTTTCTTAATACCCCTTCACCGAGAACCCGCGCTCCCACGGGTCGGGCGGGATGTCCTTCTGGCGGATGCCGGTGATCTGGATATAGTCGCTTTTCTGGATCATGGCAAACAGGGAGATGAATTTATCCGGGTCGCCCTGCACCTCCAGCGTCACGCTGCCATCATCCTCGTTCTGCACCCAGCCGGTCAGGTCAAGGGTCTGCGCGGCGTACCGCGCCCGGTAGCGGAAACCTACCCCCTGCACCTGCCCGGTGATGATGTAGCGCCGCCGCACCGTGCCTTGTGGCAGTGCGGGCGGGGTGCGATCCTTTTTGGAAAGAAAATCAAACACGGCAGTGTCCCTTTACAGCTCCTGATAAGCGGTCATCAGGGCGGGAATGAACTGCTTTTTGCGGCTCACCACGCCCGGCAGCGTCCAGCTGGCATCGGCGGCGGGCTGGGTGTCGAAGCCATCCGTCAGCACCTCGGCGGCGTAGCGCCCGTTGCAGATGACCACGCTCTCCTCCTTGGGCACGTCGGTCAGCAGCATATAGATATCCTCCACGTTCTGCTTGTTGCGCGCTTCCTCGAGATAGGGCTTCAGCAGCGCCTCGGCGGCGGTCAGGTTCTTGCGGGTCATGTAGCTGCCCTGCGCCACGCCAAAGCGGATATCGCCGCACATGAACACCTTGAAGTCCTGCAAGAACACTTCCTCGGCGGTCTTGCCGTCCAGCTTTTCGCCGGCCTCAAACATCTCGTTGGCAAACTCGTTGATGTCCACCCCGGCGATCTTTGCCAGACGGTTGGCGGCGTTCACGTCAACGGGGGTGCAGGTGGGGCTGCGGAACACCAGCGTATCCGAAAGGATGGCGGCCAGCAGCAGACCGGCGGTCTTTTGCGGGATGGTCACGCCATTTTCATCGTACATCTGGGTGACGATGGTGGCAGTGCAGCCCACCGGCTGGTTGCGGAAGTACACCGGGCCGCTGGTCTCCAGACTGCCGATGCGGTGGTGGTCGATGATCTCCAGGATCTCGGCCTGATCAAAGCCCTCCACCGCCTGTGTGGCCTCGTTGTGGTCCACCAGAATGATGCGGCGCTTGCGCAGGTTGATGATATTGCGGCGGCTGATCATACCGCAGTACTTGCCGTCTGCATCCAGAATGGGGAAATACCGGTGGCGCACCTTTGCCATCACACGGGTGACGTCTGCCACCGGGGTGACGAGGGTGAATTTCATGATATCGTCCCGGGTCATGTAATAGGAGATGGGTGCACACTGGCTGATGAGCTTTGCCGCCGCATAGGTATCGCAGGGGGCGCTCATGATGGCTACGCCGGTCTCGGCGGCAATGTGCTGGATGGTGCGGCCCACCTTTGCGCCGTTGCAGATGATGATGAGAGAAGCTTCCTTCTCGATGGCGCAGAGCTGGCTTTCGTAGCGGTTGGTCAGGATGACGATATCCCCCTTTTCCATGCTGCTTTCCAGCATTTCCGGGGTGGCGGTGCCAATGCGGATGTGACCGGTGGTGCACACTGCGTCCTCGCTGCCCACCACCATGGTGGCGCCCAGCGTTTCCAGAATATTGCGGTAGCTGGTGCGGCTCTTGGCAAGGATGCCGGTGTCGAACAGGTCCATGTTGGCGGTGGCGATATCCTTCACCGTGATGACGCCCTGCAATTCGTCATCCTCGCTGGTCACGGGGAGGGTGTCGATCTTCTGGTCGCGCATGATCTCCCACGCCTTGCGCAGGCTGGTGGAGCCGGGGATGCCGGGCACCTGCCGGTAATCCACATCCCGAATTTTAGGGTTGACGTCGGTGCACATCCGGGGCGGCGTGACCCCGAACTTTTTCAGCACAAATTCCGTTTCCTGATTCATTTTGCCCGCACGCCGGGCCTCGCAGACCAGATCGCTGGTCTTGTTTTTCAGCTCTGCATAGGCAATGGCAGAGCAGATGGAGTCGGTGTCCGGGTTGCGGTGCCCGATGACAACGACCTTATGCGCAGTTTGCTGCATACTTTACCCCCTTATGGGTCTTTACCTTCTTATCATATATCTTATCATTTACCAAAGGCAGCGCCCCTCTCCTGCACAGCGGGGCGGGCTGCAACCTTATTTTAACACAACTGCGCCCATGGGTAAAGGGCACTGCACACGGCAGACTGTTGCTTTTTGACACTTTCTTGTATACAACCTCTTGCATTTCGGCAGCATCCGCTGTATGATAGAAGCATTCGAGCTTTTTTGTCATTTGCAACGGAGGACAGCATGAAATCGTCCAAATTCACATCCACTCCCCTGTTTCCACGGCAGGCGCTGGTGGCGCTGCTGCTGCCGCTGATCGCGGAGCAGGCGTTAAGCGTGACCATTGGTCTGGCTGATACCCTGATGGTATCCTCGGTGGGCGAAGCCGCCGTGTCCGGCGTGAGCCTTGTGGACAGCTTCAACACCCTGATGATCCAGATCATGAGCGCACTGGCCACCGGCGGCGCGGTGGTCACCAGCCAGTATATCGGCCATCAGGAGCCCAAAAACGCCAAGGCGGCGGCTGCGCAGATCCTGTTCGTGCTGTCCAGCTTCAGTGTGCTGGTGGCGGCGGTGGTCATCGGCGGGCGGCACGCCATCCTGCGGGGCATCTTCGGCTCCATTGATGCGGACGTGATGCACTACGCCGAGACCTACTTTCTGCTTTCGGCGCTGAGCTACCCCTTCATTGGCCTGTACAATGCCGGTGCGGCCCTGTTCCGGGCGCAGGGCAACAGCAAGATCAGTATGCTGTCCAGCTTGGTGATGAACGTGGTGAACATCGGCGGCAACGCGGTGCTGATCTACGGCTTCGGCATGGGGGTCATGGGCGCGGCGCTGGCAAGCCTTGTGTCCCGCGCCATTGCCTGCGCGGCGGTGCTGTATCTGCTGCAAAAGCCGGGCTGCGCCCTGCGGGTGGACAGCCTGCGGGCGATGGCTCCGAACGGCGGGCTGATCCGGCGCATCCTGCGGGTAGGCATCCCCGCCGGTATCGAGAACGGCATGTTCCAGATCGGCAAGCTGTCGGTCTCCAGCCTGACCTCCACCCTTGGCACGGCAGCCATTGCCGCTAACGCGGTGGCCAATACCACCACCACTTTCCTGAACATCCCCGCCAACGCCGTGGGCATGGCTGCCCTGACCGTGGTGGGCCAGTGTCTGGGCGCGGGCGAAAAGGAGCAGGCGGTGTACTACTCCCGCCGCCTGATGCTGACCGCCTACTGCGGCGCGTGGGTGATGAACCTTTCGGCCTTCTTCTTCGCCAACCGGTTCGCGGTGTCCCTGTTCAACCTCTCGCCGGAAGCACAGGCCATGGCGCTGGACATCATGGTGTGGTTCAACATCATTTCCCTGTTCGTGTGGCCGTCCAGCTTTACCCTGCCCAACATCCTGCGCGCCGCCGGTGACGCCCGGTTTACCATGACCGTGAGCATCGTGTCCATGTGGGCGTTCCGGGTGGGCTTCTGCTATCTGGCAGTGCTCTGCTTCGGCGGCGGGCTGCTGAGCATCTGGATGGGTATGTATCTGGACTGGGTGTTCCGCTCGCTGTGCTTCTACCTGCGCTTCCGCCGGGGCAGCTGGCTGGAGCAGAGTGTGATCTGAATTTTTAGCATCCACCCCTTTCCCGGTCTGTAAAGACCGGCGAAAACGGGGTGGATTTTTTCTTTTTGCAGGAAACCGCCCCTCTGATTCGTATTATCAGCAGAAGAGCGATGGTATTTTTTACAAGTTCCACAAATTATTTTTTCAGCGCTTGACAAAGTTTTCACCTTTCGTTCTTGCAATCTTCATCGTTCGGGCGTATAATTTCTCAATGCTATCGAATTCTGCTCTTCTGCAAAAGGAGGCTATTCTATGAAACGCAGCTGGCTTGCGCGCCACCCCATCGGGTTCATGGCGCTGTATACGATATTTTATCTTTCCGTTTTTCACTCTCTGGAGGCAAACGTCCCCCTGCGCAGCATTCTGGTGCACTGCCGTCTGGACGATCTGATCCCCTTCTGCAAATATGCGGTGATCCCCTACTTTGCATGGTTCGTATGGATCCCCTTCACCCTGTTCTATCTGCTGTGGAAGGCCCCGCGGGAGGACTTCTGGCGGCTGTGCCTGCCGCTGTTCTCCGGCATGACCATTGCACTGGCGTGCTACGCGGTGCTGCCCACGGCGCTGGACCTGCGCCCCTACTGGGTGCCGGGCAACGATATCTTTGCGCAGACTGTGCGCTTTTTGTACCGCACCGACACCGCCACCAACGTCTGCCCGTCCATTCATGTATTCAACTCGGTAACGCTGCTGCTGGCGTACTACCGCAGCCGCATTTTTGATGCGCCCCGCCGCCGCTGGATGCGTCCCGCCGCCGCCGTGCTGTGCGTTTCCATCGTCTGCTCCACCGTGCTGCTCAAGCAGCACAGCTGCATTGACGTAGCCTTGGGTGCGCTGCTGGCACTGGCGCTGGACAGCGCCTTTACCGCCCTCGAGCGCAGCCAGCTGCCGCAGGTGCGGAGAGCCTAAAACTCTTTTTTCGGTAGCGTGGGACGATTTGAAATGCCCTCCGCGCTGCTCTGGGCATAATTCAAGGAAGAATTATTTTTATTTTGGCTTCCAAAAAGTCTGCGGACTTTTTGGAAGCCTTTTTTCACGCGAGAGTCCCTCTTGGGAAAGTTTTCTGGTTCAGTTGGAAAACTGGCGTTTTTCTTTACGACCCCAACTGTGAAAAAGTGGCTCAGAAACGCCCACAGGCGTTTCTGAGCCACAAATTATAATAATAATTTTTCCGCTGAACATGGCCAAAGCACACGCGGCGGCCATTCAAAATCGTCAGAACAACCCCTCGGGCAGGCAGATATCCTGCTTGGGGACTTTTGTCCACGCAAAGTCCGGCACAAGGCTTTCCGGGGTGCGGGGCGCAGGCTCCGGCTGCAAGCCGTAGGCAAACGCCAGCTTGCCGATGATCTCCGGGGCGGTGTACTTTGCCCGCAGGTTTTCAAGGCTCTGGTCGCCGTCCCGCTTGGACAGCCGCCGCCCGTCCGCCGCCAGCAGCAGCGGGCAGTGGGCAAAGCGGGGCGGCTGCAAGCCCAGCAGCCGGTACAGGTACAGCTGCCGCGCCGTGGAGGAAAGCAGGTCTGCCCCGCGCACCACCTCGGTGACGCCCATGCGGGCATCGTCCACCACCACCGCCAGCTGATAGGCAAACACCCCGTCTGCCCGGCGCAGATAGAAGTCGCCGCAGTCCCGCAGCAGGTTTTCGGTGTGGGTGCCCATGCAGCCGTCCGTAAAGGTGATTTCCTCGTCCGGCACCATCAGGCGGTAGGCAGGGGCTTTCTTTTTGCGCTTTTCCGCGATCTCTTCCGGCGTCAGTCCCCGGCAGGTGCCCGGGTAGATGACGTTGCCGTCCGAGGTGTGGGGTGCGCTGGCGGCGTGCAGCTGAGAGCGGGAGCAGAAGCAGGGGTACACCAGCCCCATCTGCTCCAGTTTGCGGTAGCTTTGGGTATAGATGTCCCCGCACTCGCTCTGGTAATAGGGCGCGTGTGCGCCGCCGGTGCTGCCGCCCTCGTCCCATGTAAGCCCCAGCCACGCAAGGTCCTGCTCCAGCAAGTCGGCGTAAACGCGGGGGCAGCGCTCGGCATCCAGGTCCTCAATGCGCAGCACGATGCGCCCGCCCTGACTTTTTGCGCTGAGCCATGCCAGCAGGCTGCACGCCAGATTGCCCAGATGCAGCCGTCCGCTGGGGCTGGGCGCAAAGCGCCCGGTGACCGGGCGGTTTTGGGATACAGGGACTTGGTTTTGCATGGGTGTGCTTCCTTTCGCTTTTACTGGTTTTTTCTCATTATAAGCCCTTGCTCTGCAAAGGTCAATGCGCATAAAAAAACCGCCGCAGGCGGCAATGCCTGCGGCGGCGGGAAAGCCGGCTGCTCAGTGCAGCTCCGGCCAGTAGCCCTTGTTGGCTTCGATCATATCGTCCAGAATGGCCTTTGCAACGCTCATGCTGGGCACAGTCTTGTTCAGGGTGAAGGCCTGCAATACCTTCTCGTAGCTGCCTTCCACGCAGCCCTCTACCAGCAGCTTTTCGCTGTTGAGCTGCTGCATCATCAAGCCCTGCTGGAACAGCGGGATGTTGTCCCGGGCAATGACCTCCGGGCCGTTTTTGCCGATGTAGGCGGGCAGCTCCACCATTGCGTCATAGGGCATATTGGGGATCGCGCCGCGGTTCTCGGTGATGATGAGGAAGCGTGCCTTGGTGTCGTTCTTCAGCGCAGCGGAAAGATCTGCGATCCAGTCGCCGTGGCTGCCGGCATAGAAGGTGTTGGCGTCCACCTTGCCGGTCTTGAGGTAGTGGTCGATGCCGTCGAACAGGTTCTTTTCACGGGTCTCCTCCACCTCGTTGGCGCGGGTATGGTTCGGGTCCGAGTGCTCCACGAACTCCTTGGCCTGCAGATAGTAGTTCAGGTAGGTGTTGGGCAGGTACTCCGGGAAGTTTTCCATGATCTCGTACTCGCCCTTCCACACATAGTACCAGCTGCCCTTGGTGTGGCGGTTCTGGCTGCTGGAGGAAGTCAGGGCGCCCATGCCCTTGAGGTAGCTTTCCGGCAGAAGGATCTTGTTCTCCTTGATGTAGGCGCGCAGCTTGGGCATCAGGTCCTCGCCGTGGTACTGGATGGAGGTGAACCAGCCGAAGTGGTTCAGGCCAAAGTAATCGTAAACGATCTCCTTCTTGTTCTGGATGCCCATGGCAGCTGCCACCACGTCAATGATGGCGATGGGCATATCGCAGATGTTGATGATCCGTGCCTTCGGGCGCAGCTTGCGGCAGGCTTCGGATACGATGGCGGCGGGGTTGGAGTAGTTCAGGATCCAGTAGTCCTTCTTGGCATACTTTTCCACATCGTCGATCAGCTTGATCATGGGGAAGATGGTGCGCATTCCGTAGGCCATGCCGCCGCAGCCGCAGGTCTCCTGTCCCACGCAGCCGTGGCGCAGAGGGATCTTTTCGTCCTGCTCCCGCATGGCGTAGCCGCCCACGCGCATCTGGGCAAACACAAAAGAGGCATCCGTGTAAGCCTGCTGCACATCGGTGGTGACCACCAGCTTGATGTCGGTATTCAGCTCCTTGTGCAGGACCCAGTCCACCACAACGGCAACCTTGTCCTGCCGCTCCTTGTTGATGTCGAACAGACGGATCTCGTCCACTTCCAGTTCTTCCCGGCGCAGGGCGATGGATTTGACGATACCGGCGGTAAAAGTACTACCGCCGCCAGCAATGGTAATGACCATAGTATAAACGCTCCTTTTTTGTATTTTTCAGGTTAGCCCGGCGCAGTCCGCCGGGACACGGTAAAGCGGTTTACTGGTTTTCCAGCTGTGCTTCCACAGCACGCTTGATATCGGCTACCTGCAGACCGTAAACGATCTGGATATCGGTACCCTTTTTCACGATGCCGCTGTTCGGCAGTTTGTTGATGGCAGCTTCGTCCAGCTTTGCGGGGTCCTTGATGTTTACCCGCAGACGGGTGAAGCAGTTGTCCACCGACAGGATATTCTCCTTGCCGCCCAGACCGTCGATGACGCACTGCACCTCGGCAGCGTTCTTCACGCTTGCCTTCTTGGCGGGTGCATCGCCCTTGGCGGTCTCGGTGCTCACCTCTTCCCGGCCGGGGGTGTGCAGGTTGAACGCCTTGATCAGCAGGGTGAACACCACAAAGTACACTGCGATCTGGCACAGCGCCAGCAGGTACAGGGTGGGATAGTTGGTCTTATCTGCACCGGCGGAAAGGTTCATCAGCACCGAGCCGAGGAGGTTGGTGGTAAAGCCGGTGACATGGAAGATGTGCAGCAGCACGATGAACAGGCCGGAGATGCAGGCGTGTGCCACCCACAGGATGGGCGCAGTGAAGCAGAACATGAAGTCCAGCGGCTCGGTGATGGAGGCCAGAGAGGCGGTAAAGGCCAGCGGCACCAGAACGGCAGCGGTCTTTTTGCGGTTCTCCTTGCGGGCGCAGAAGATGAAGGCCGCCACGATGCCAAAGTAGCCGAAGGTCTTGGTGAAGCCGGTGTACATCCACACGATGCCGTCCGAGAAGGGCAGACCCATGCTGTACTCCATCATCATGACGATGTAGGAGCCGGTGTAGGTGGCATCGCCCACGGTCAGGCTGTTGCCCAGTGCAGAGAACTGGAAGGGGGTGTAGATGAGGTGGTGCAGGCCGGTGGGGATGAGGAAGCGCTCCAAAAAGCCGTACAGGAACAGGCCGAAGTTGCCGGAGGTGGCGATCAGATCGGTCAGTGCGCTGATGACGTTCTGCACCGGCGGCCAGAAGAAGCAGGAACCAAAGCCGAACAGGATGGAAAAGACCACCATGCAGGTAAAGGACCAGCGGTTGCCGGAGTAGATCTGGGTGATGATGCCCTTGAACTGCTTTTCACAGGTGCGGTTGTACACCCAGCCGCAGACAAGACCCAGCAGGATGCCGCCGAACACGCCCATATCCACCGTCTGGATGCCGAACACGGTGGACTGACCGGTGCCGTATAGACCCACCATCGGGTCAGCCTCTGCCAGCATGCCCAGCTGGGTCAGGGTGACGTTACCGGCAGTCAGGTACATAAAGTAGCTCATCAGGCCGATGATGGCAGCCTGCTGCTTGTTCTTTTTGGCCAGCGCCGCTGCGATGCCCACGCAGAACATCAGGCTGAGGTTATTGATGATGACCATGATGCAGTTGTAGATCAGCTGACCCAGCAGCTTGATGGGGGTCCACTGCAGAACGGGGATCATCGCACTAAGGCTTGTGCTGGTAAGCAATGCGCCCAGCACAAGGATCAGGCCTGCTGCCGAGATATACGACAGCGGTGAGAGCATGGCTTTGGAGAACTTTTCCAAGCCATTCATGACTTTTTCTTTCATCGTGTAATACTCCTCACTTTTTGACTTGACTGTTTTGGGGGATGATTTCTATTCCGCAGGGCTTCCGGACGCCCTGTTGAAACATTTTAACCAACGATCTTGGTCAGGTGGATGAGCAGATAGACCTGCTCCTGATGATCCAGCTCATAATCAAATTCCTGCCGCAGATAGGCATTGATGCGCTGCAAGCACACCTCGTTGCGGCTGTCGCGCTGCAAAAGCACCGTATACATGGATTCCAGCCCGGCGTCCTGCCAAGGAGTATGCCGCAGGATGCGCGCCGCCAGAAACTTGAGGTGCACGGTCAGGCGGGTGGTCTCAAGGCTTTCTTCCTCAAAGGTGCAGTGATAGGTGTCGCAGATGATCTCCTTGACCGCCTTGACGAACTTTACGGTATCGTAGGCCAGCGCGCCGTCCGCCGCACCGGCTACCAGATGCAGGGCAATGTAGCCCGCTTCGTCCTCCGGCAGCTGTACGCCGCAGAACTGCCGAACAAGTTCCAGCGCCCTTTGCCCCACTGCGTACTCCTTCGGGTACAGCATCCGGGTCTCCGAGAGCATGAGGTTGGGCAGAAAGGTGCCCTTTTCCACACGTTCCAGCGCAAAGCTGATGTGGTCCACCAGCGAGATGGTGCTTTTGCTGCTGAGCAGGATGCCCTGCTCCTCTGCCGCCAGCGAGATGCGCTCGGCGGCCTGCATCACCTGCGGGGTAACGTTATCCAGCATCTTGAGGAACTTGGTCTGCAGCTCGTTCTGCACATAGTACACCTTGGAAACGCGGCTTTTGTCGATCACGTCCCCCGGGCGGCGGCCAAACCCAAGCCCGTTGCCCACGAGAATGGCTTCCCTGCCGTCCGGCATGACCACCGACACCGCATTGTTATTGAATACCTTTACAGCCTGCATCGCCGCACTCCTCCGCTTCCATGCCGCAGCTTTTGTGAAAAAGAAAAAGGGCACAAGAACCAAAGGGATGCCGTTGCCGCCTTCCCTCTGATGCTCATGCCTGATCGAACAGTTACACGCACTGATAAATTCACTTGTCTGCTTTTGATTATACGAGCCAGCACGGAGAATGTCAATGCGTTGAACTGCCCGAAATTCAAGCTGTATTTTTGTATATCCTGCACAGGTGCTGCTTGAAATTCGTCCTGCGCAGAACGATTGACAACGCCGTGCGCAGAACGTATACTTAGGGTGTAGATCCCGCTTTGCTCCGGCGGCTTGCCGGGGCACCAGTTACGGAGGTTTTTCTTATGACATCGAAATATATCCGCTCCCTTGCGCTGCTGCTGTGCGCCGCTTTCCTGGGCTGTCTGCTGGCAGCCTGCGGCGGCTCTGCCGACAGCCCCGCATCCAGCGCTGCGCCCGCCTCGGACAGCGCATCCGCTTCCGGCAGCAGTGAGCTGCCTTCCTCCACCACAGAAGCCAACACCGGAGAGCTGAACCCCGGCAACTTTGATGAGAACTCGGTGTTCTCCATCACCGGCACGGAAAACGCATTTGCGCCCTGTCTGGGCTGGGGGCCCGGCGTATCCGGCTGCTCCTTGAAATCGGTCATCGCGGCGGCATCGCTGCTGCACTGGGCCGAGGACGCACGGATGTCCAGCCGCTCCCCGGAGGCCATTCAGGATGCCTTTTACAGCTGGTACGACGGCCTGACCGACAACCAGCAGGAGGGCTTTGCCGAAGCATGGCCGCTGATCAAGGACGCCGCGCTGGACCTGCTCAGCGACAAGGACAGCATGACCGGCCGCATCGCGGATGCAGGGCTGGACGCTGACACCCTGCCCGGCTGCACCCTGAAAAACTGGCAGGCGCTGCAGACCGTGCTGGACGGCATTGTGCCGGAGACAAACGGCGAAGCTTAATAAAACAAAAAAGCATCTGCAACCATCGCTTCTGAATTTCAGAATCAGCGATTTTGTTGCAGATGCTTTTTCTTTAGCGGGCTCGCCCTCTCCGTCACCTACGGTGACACCTCTCCCAAAGGGAGAGGCCTTGGCAGAAAGATGAAGTCTGCGTGGACTGCCAAGGGCTCCCACTTTGGGGGAGCTGGCATCGCGTAGCGATGGCTGAGAGGGCGAGGATGCTGACCATGTGCAGCATCCCTTCTGTTTCTGATTTTTATACCTTTTTCAGCACATACTGGCGGGTGCCCATGCCCACCTTCTCGGCCTGTTCAAGGGTGGCCTTCCACTCGATGTTGGGGTTGGAGTCCTTGAAGTTGTCGTGATAGCAGTTCCAGCCCGGCTTTGCAAGGTTTGCGCCCAGCTGGCTGTTGGGCAGCGGGGCGGCGTTCAGGCAGGCGTCCACGCAGGCCTGATCCAGCGCCACAGGGTCGAAGGACGCAAAGATGCCGATATCCGGCAGGATGGGTGCATCGTTCTCGCAGTGGCAGTCGCAGTTGGGGCTGATGTCCTGCACCAGAGAAACGTGGAAGCAGGGACGGTCGTGGCAGACTGCGGCGGCGTACTCGGCCATTTTGCGGTCCAGCAGCTCGTTGGCGCAGTCGTTGGGAGAATAGATGGCGTCAAAGCTGCACGCGCCGATGCAGCGGCCGCAGCCCTTGCACTTGTCGTAGTCGATGACCGCCTTGTTTTCGGCATTGTAAGTAATGGCGTCCGAGCCGCACTCCTTGGCGCAGCGGTGGCAGCCGCGGCACAGCCCCTCCTGCACGGCGGGCTTGCCGGCAGCGTGCTGCTCCATCTTGCCCGCGCGGGAGCCGCAGCCCATGCCGATATTCTTGAGCGCACCGCCGAAGCCGGTGGACTCGTGGCCCTTGAAGTGGGTCAGGCTGATGAACACGTCCGCATCCATGATGGCACGGCCGATCTTGGCAGTCTTGCAATATTCGCCGTTGGGCACCGGCACTTCCACCTCATCCGTGCCGCGCAGACCGTCACCAATGATCACCTGACAGCCGGTGGTCATGGGCCAGAAACCATTCAGCTGGGCGCAGCTCAGGTGCTCCAGCGCATTCTTGCGGCTGCCCGGGTACAGGGTGTTGCAGTCGGTCAGGAAGGGCATACCGCCCTGCTCCTTGCACAGGTCTGCCACCACCTTGGCGTAGTTGGGACGCAGAAAAGCCAGATTGCCCAGCTCGCCGAAGTGCATCTTGATGGCCACGAACCGGCCGTCCATGTCGATGTCCTTGATGCCGGCGGCAATGCACACCCGGCGCAGCTTTTCCAGCAGGCTGGTGCCCACCGGACAGCGGAAATCTGTATAGTAAACTTTGGATGCTTCCATGGTGTTTTTCCTCCCATATCCTTCCGGCGGCGTCTGCCGCGCGGACTCTCTTTTGTTCAGTATAGCACACCTGGGCGAGCGGTGTAAACAGAAAATGGAGCAGCGCCGTTTTTCTCTGCCCATTTTGGGGTTGACAGTCCTGCCCTGCGGTGTTATCTTATATCGGTTCCAAAAAACAGAACGGATGTCAAGATACAGGAGTACTTTCTATGAACGATTTTGATACATTCTGGCACGAAGCTAAAGCCGCCCTGCGGGTGGCGCTGCAATGGTTCTTTCTGGCGGTTCCCATGGGTCTGCTCTGCGGATTTCTGGGCACCTTGTTCCATCTTGCTGTCGAGCACGCCACCGAGCTGCGCGCCGCGCAGCCCTGGCTGCTGTTCCTTTTGCCTGTGGCGGGTCTACTCATCACCGCCCTTTATAAAGTAACAAAGTGCGAGGGCGTGGGCACCAACAACGTTATCCGCGCTGTGCAGAGCGGCGAACCGGTCAGCATTCTGCTGGTGCCCGCCATCTTTCTGGGCACGGTGCTCACCCACCTGTGCGGCGGCTCTGCCGGCCGCGAGGGCGCTGCCTTGCAGATGGGCGGCAGCATCGGCTGGAATCTTGGCACCCTGCTGCGGCTCAAGGACCACGACCGCCGCACCGCCACCATCAGCGGCATGGCTGCGTTCTTCTCTGCCCTGTTCGGCACCCCGCTGGCGGCGGCCTGCTTTGCCATGATGGTGGAGGATGTTGGCCTGACCTTTACTTCTGCCTTTGTTCCCGCCTTTACCTCTGCCCTCATCGCCTACGGCTGCTCGCTGGTCTTTGGCATCGCGCCCACCCACTTTGCCCTCACTGCGCCGGAGCTGAATGTCCGCACCGCCCTGCTGGTCATCCTGCTGGGTGTGGCCTGCGCTGCTGTTTCCCGCCTGTTCTGCTACACCCTCCACTTCATGGAGCACACCGTGCCAAAGCTTCTCCCAAACCCGTGGGTGCGGGTCTTTGCGGGCGGCGTGCTGGTCATCGGCTTTTCCTATCTCTTCGGCGTGGGGCGCTATAACGGCGCGGGCATGAGCGTCATCACCGCTGCCGTGGAGCAGGGACAGGCACTGCCGTGGGATTTTCTGTGCAAGATCTTCCTTACCGCGCTGACCCTTGCCTGCGGGTTCAAGGGCGGCGAGGTGGTGCCCAGCTTCTTTGTGGGCGCTACCTTCGGCTGCGTGGTCGGCCCGCTGCTGGGTCTACCCGCCGAATTTGCGGCGGCGGTGGGGCTGGTGTCCATCTTCTGCGGTGCCACCAACGTCCTGATCCCCTCCATCCTGCTGGGCTTTGAGCTGTTCAGCGGCGCCGGGCTGGAACTCATCGCGCTGGGCTGCGGTATCTGCTTTATGCTCTCCGGCCACCACGGCCTGTACAGCAGCCAGACCTTTGTTACCAACAAACTGCGCTCGGAGTATATGTCCCATAAGTGGCGCGTAAAGGTGAAAAAAGCGGAAGAGTAAGGTTTTGGTACTAAAAACAAGGGGCTGTTGCGCAAGCAACAGCCCCTGTTTTATCATAACAAAATTCTCTTATGCCAGCGCGGTGATGGCCGCCACAGCCAGCACGATGGCACCCAGCACGATGCGGTAGACGCCGAAGAACTTGAAGTCGTGGCGCTTGACGTAATCCATCAGGAAGCGGATGGCCGCAAGGCTGACCGCAAAGGCCACGACGCAGCCCACCAGCAGCACAGCGATCTCGGTGCCGGTGATGGATACGCCGGAGACCGCGAACTTGACCACCTTGAGCAGGGATGCACCCGCCATGACCGGGATGGCCAGATAGAAGGTGAACTCTGCCACGCAGGCGCGGGAGAGACCCAGCAGCAGACCGCCCACGATGGTAGCGCCGGAGCGGGAGGTGCCGGGGATGATGGCAAGGCACTGCCACACGCCGATAAGCAGCGCGTCCCGGTAGCTGATCTGTTCCAGCTTTGTGACCCGGGGCGTGGTGCGGCGGTTCTCCACCACAAGGAAGAGCACACCGTACAGGATCAGCATGGCGGCTACGGTGATGTAGTTATAGAAGTGTGCCTCCATCCAGTCGTCCAGCGGGCTGATGACCAGCACCGGCAGGGTGGCGGCTACCACCTTGAACCACAGGTTCCACACGCTGGGCTTGGAGATGACCTTGCCCTGCCGCAGCCCGAAGGGCCACAGCTTATTCCAGAACAGCACCACCACGGCCAGAATGGCACCCAGCTGGATGACCACCCGGAACATGGACATGAATTCTTCACTGGCATTGAACTTGACGACCTGCTCCACAAGGATCATGTGACCGGTGGAGGAGATGGGCAGCCACTCGGTAATGCCCTCCACGATACCCATCAGGATCGCTTTGATGATCTCGAAAAACGTAATAAATCCCTCCTGCAGCACCCGGTTGGATGCGTAGTTTTTTCAAAAGCAGCTCCAGTATACCATACTATGAGCCCCTGTGCATACAGATTATAGAAATTTTCCCCCGGGCGCTGTATTTATCTGCCCCGGGAAATGTGCTATACTATAAAAATAAGAAGTCTGTCCGCTTTCTGCGCCCGGCGCTGAAAGCTCTGAGAACAACGAGGTGAACCTTCATGAACATACTGGTGATCGGCTGCGATCAGGTGGGTGCGGCGCTGATCCGCGATCTGGAGCGCATCGGCCATGATATCTCGGTGGTGGAAAAGGACCCTGAGCAGCTCAAGCGTCTGGATGCCTTTGACGATTATACCTTTCACGGCACTGCCCTTGTGGGCGACCCTACCGACCCGGACACCCTGCGCCGGGGCGGCGTGGAGAACTGCGACGCCGTGGCGGCGGTGACCGAGGAGGACTCGGTGAACCTGATGGCCGCACAGCTGGCGAAGAACATCTTCCGCCGGGATAAGGTCATCTGCCGGGTATCCGACCCGCATCTGCAGATCTTGTACCACAAGGCTTACGAGCTGGAGACCATCTGCCCCACCGTGCTGACTGAGCAGGCGGTGTTTCGGGCTCTTTCCAAGTAAAACAGCCTGTTTTTGCTTTACAGACCGTAGAATGAGGTAACGATATGAAAGTTTGTATTGCCGGCGGCGGCCGGGTGGGGATGTATCTTGCCCAAAGCCTGCTGTCCCACCACCATAAGGTGACCATCATCGAGCCGCAGGAGGCGCTGTGCCGCACCCTTGCCGACACGCTGGATATCCCGGTCATCTGCGGCGACTCTCTGAGTTTTGACACCCTGCGCACCGCCGATGTGGCCAGCTGCGACGCCTTTGTGGCGGTGACCAACACCGACGAGACCAATCTGGTGGCGTGCCAGATCGCCAAGCGGGAGTTTGGTGTGAACCGCACCGTGGCGCGCGCCTCCAACCCCAAAAACCGGGACATCCTGCACACGCTGGGCGTGGACACCGTGGTGTGCGGCACCGACAACCTGAGCCATATCCTGGAGCGGGAGATCGAGACCGACACCATCCGGCAGCTGCTTTCGCTGGGCGGCGGCACTGCCAGCCTGAACGAGATCCTGCTGCCGGAGGACTTTCAGTTCGCGGGCAAGGAGATCAAGGAGATTCCCATTCCCGGCGATGCCATTCTGGTCAGCATCACCCGGGATACCGAGTTCATCATCCCCCACGGCAGCACGGTGCTGCTGCCGTGGGACCGGCTGCTGTGCCTGACACAGGACGACACCCTGCATCTGCTGATGGATGCGTGGGGTCTTTCCTCCCACAAATGAGCGAGCAGGAGCTGCTGCGCACCGCTCTGGTGCTGCCGCCCCGCGCCCGCCGGGTGCTCTGCGTCTGGGCAGCTGTGCCCGGGCTGCTCTGTGCGCCCTTTGCCTTCTGGCAGAGCGTGTGGGCGGGCGCGGTCTTTTGCACTGTATGGGCGGCGCTGGTGGCGCTTGTCCGGGTGCGCTGCTGCAGCTTTGTCGCCGCCCTGACGGCGGACAGCGTCACGGTGCAGTCCGGGGTGGCTATCCCTGTGCTGCACCGCATCCCGCGCCGGGCGGTCACCGGGGTGCAGCTGCTGCGCACCCCACTGCTGTGGGCGGCAGGGTGCACTGTGCTCCTTGTGCGCAGCCCGGGGCTGCAATTGGTGCTGCCCGGCATCCCCGCCGCGCAGGCTACTGCGCTGGCGGCAGTACTGATGGAGGGCAACGTATGAACCGGGAAAAGCACTTTCACCCGCTGGCGGCGCTGCATCTGCTGCGCAAGACCCTGCTGGTGTACCTTCTGCCGCTGGTACAGGTGCTTTTTGACCGCAACTGGGACGCTTTGCGTGCGGCGCTGCGGCAGGAGCTTGTATTGCTCTTCTTTATCAGCGCCGTGTGCTGGGCAGTGTACTATGCAAGCCGCTGGCAGGTGGATGCCGAGGGCACGGTGCACGTCAGCTGGCGGCTGGGCGTGCGGCTGGACCGCGCCCTGCGCGCCGAGGGGCTGGCGGCGCTGATGCTGGAGCAGCCCCTGCTCTACCGCTTGACCGGTGCCTGCCGGGTGGTGCTGTACCCTGTGGGGCAGACCAAGACCATCACTTTGTATCTTACCCGGCAGCAGGCCGAGGAGCTTGCCGATGTGCTGCTGCCGGTGACAGACCCGCTGTGGCACGCGCCCAAGGGCGGCGAAAAGCTGGCCTTTACGGTGCTGGGTGCCAACGGCCTGTCTACCCTGATTTTATGGTGGTTCGCCATCCACCAGACCCAGAGCTACGCCCCGGACGCCCAGACCGCTGCCCTTGCGCAGCTGGGACAGCTGGCGGCGTTTGCCGCCCGCTGGCTGCCGCTGGGCACGGCGTGGCTGCTGGTGCTGGCGGGCACCCTGTTCTGCATCAGTCTGGTGCGCAGCGCTTTGCAGGCGGTGCATTACACCGTCTGGCGCACCGATACCCAGCTGGGCAGCCGGGGCGGGCTTGTACGCCGGTACGAGATGCGGCTGCGGCTCTGCCAGCTGAACTACGCCGACCTGCGCCGCTCCCCCGCCACATGGGCGCTGCATTACTGCCCGGTATTTGTCTCGGCAGGGGCGTGCCGCCCGGAGCTGCCCTTGTTCGTCTGGCGGGAGGGCACCCCGCTGCTGCGGGAGCTGATGCCCGAGATGGCGCAGCTGCCCCCGGACACCCGCGCCGACACCACTGACCGCAGCATGGTATTTTTTCTGCCGGCGGGCATCCCGCTGGGGCTCTGCCTGCTGCTGACGGCGGTATCCCGCACCACCCTGCCTGCCCTTACCCTGCCGCTGCTCATCCCCACTGGGGTGTTTGCCGCCCTGCTGGGCGCAGCCGCCGTGGGCTGGCACCGGGAGGGCGTATGGCAGCAGCAGGGACAGCTGCTGCTCTGTCGGCAGCACCGGTTCCATCTGCACCAGCTGTGCGTGTTCCACCCGGACACCGGCTTTACCGCGTTGCAATCCCCTTGGGCGGTGACGGTGCAGCGTGCCAACCTGACCCTTGTATTTCCCGGCAAAGAAAAGGTCACGGTGCGCAGCGTGCCGCTTGCGGCTCTTGATTTTCTGGAGATATAGAAGTATACTTGCGATGCCCCGCTGAACCTACGGTCGGCGGGGCATTTTTGTAACACAGAGCAACGGAGACTATTTTATGATAAAGACTGTATTATTTGATCTGGACGGCACCCTGTTGAACACCATCGACGACCTTGCCGATGCCGGCAACTGGGTGTGCGCACAAAACGGCTGGCCCACCTTTACGGTGGCACAGTTCAAGCTGATGGTTGGCAACGGCATTCCCAAGCTGGTGGAGCGGTTCTCTCCCGCTGACGCCCGCACCCCGGCGCAGCTGGCGGCGACACTGGCGCAGTTCACCGCCCGGTACGACGCCCACAAGGAGGACAAGACCGCGCCCTACCCCGGCATTCCGGCGTTGCTGGACGCACTGAAGGCCGAGGGCATCCAGTGCGCGGTGTTCTCCAACAAGGCTGATGCCCTGTGCGGCGGCATCATTGCCCACTACTTTGGCACCGGCCGCTTTGACGCCGTGCGGGGCAACCGCCCGGGCGTACCTACCAAGCCCGATCCCACCGGGCTGTACGCCCTGATGACCGAGCTGGGCGCAGACCCCGCCGCTACCCTTTTTGTGGGCGACAGCGACGTGGACATCCTCACCGGACACAACGCGCAGCTGCCCGCCATGGGCGCGCTGTGGGGCTTCCGCGGCCGCGCCGAGCTGACCGCCGCCGGTGCTGACGCACTGGCAGAGGTGCCGGAGGATATCCTGCGGTATGTGCAGGAGCAGAACAGGTAAATAATCAAGAGGCCGTTGTACAGTATTTTGTGCAGCGGCCTCTTGTGTATAGGACGATTTGAAATGGTCTCCGCTTCGCTCTGACCATATTTAGCGGAAAAGCATTTTATAATAATTCGCGTTTGTCGCGGCCTGCGGGCCGCTCCAAACGCATTTTCACAGAGAGGGGCTTAAAGGCCAAGCGGCAGCTGTCTGAAAAAGCAAAAACGCCTTTGCGCATTGCGCAAAGGCGTTTTTATGACCCGTACGGGAATCGAACCCATGTTACAGCCGTGAAAGGGCCGTGTCTTAACCGCTTGACCAACGGGCCTCAAAAACACAGAGCTCCGCTAAAACCTCCGACATCCATCATCCACTACTGCGGACGACCGTCCCCCTTATCTTAGCGAAACTCTGTAACGTGGTAGCGGTAACTGGATTTGAACCGGTGACACTTCGGGTATGAACCGAATGCTCTAGCCAACTGAGCTATACCGCCACATATTTAACTTGCACTCGAACGGTGCTTTATTATTATATCCATAGATGCCCCTTTTGTCAACACATATTTTCAAAAAAATTTGCATTTTTTTGATGTTCTTAATTTATTTACATAGGTGCGTTGAAATATAGGTTTTCTTGTTGCTTTTGCGGGTAAAAACCCTCTCAGGCGCTCCCGCTTCCCACGCAAAAAGCACCGCTTCCCTGTGCGGAAAGCGGTGCTTTTTTCAACCTTTTTCTGTCCGGTTGTGGAAAACCCGGTGCAGTTTTAGTTTTTCTTATTGGTGGGGACCATGACCTTCAGCCCGCCCATGTACGGCTGCAGCACTTCGGGGATGGTCACGCTGCCGTCGGCCTGCAGATGGTTCTCCAAGAAGGCGATCAGCATACGCGGAGGTGCCACGCAGGTGTTGTTCAGGGTGTGAGCCAGATAGGTCTTGCCGTCCTTGCCCTTGATGCGGATGTGCAGGCGGCGTGCCTGTGCGTCACCCAGATTGGAGCAGGAGCAGACCTCGAAGTACTTCTGCTGGCGGGGGCTCCATGCCTCGATATCGCAGCTCTTGA
>OLXI01000302.1_pt1 | contig 32467 bp, 22 predicted proteins | sample 1674181 | NCBI WGS metagenome assembly OLXI01 (sample SAMEA103958148, study PRJEB25191) | human gut metagenome | reverse complement strand
GGATAAACGCTGAAAGCATCTAAGCGTGAAGCCGACCCAAAGATAAGATATCCCACTGATTGAATCAGGTAAGATCCCTTGTAGACTACGAGGTTGATAGGCACGATGTGTAAGTGGAGTGATCCATTCAGCAAGTGTGTACTAATAGATCGAGGGCTTGACCACAATTCGCTTGAATTCTCAAGTCAATGACAAAATGTGAGCAGTGATTATTCAGTTTTGAAGGCACGTCCTTCAAGAAACACTGGACAAAGTAGAACAGAAATGTTATACTGAACCAGTCATATTGGTCGGTGACGATGACGGTGAGGTTCCACCTGTTCCCATTCCGAACACAGAAGTTAAGCTCACTCGTGCCCAAGATAGTTCGCTGGAAACGGCGCGTGAAAATAGGTAGTCGCCGACTTACATGAAACCCCTGAGGAAGAAATTCTTCAGGGGTTTGTTTTTGTTATGCGTGCACTTTTCTGTCAAAACGGCCTAAAAAATCCCATGAATTTGTGAGTATCTACAAACCTCACCCAGACCTCTTGATTTTTTATAGGGGGGGGGGGTATGATAAAGTGCGAGAAGCACTTTGTCAGCAAAACAGAAAGATCAGCAAACCAGTCGGAAGGCTGTGACGCAAGGCGGAAGGCTCAGTATGGGCCGCCAGCTGCACTTTGCTCTGCGGCCCTCTTCAACTATGCGGAAATGTGCCAGCGCCCCCCAAAGGGTAGTTGGTGCGGGGTTATGGAGAAGTTTATGGGAGTAGCTTTTCCGGGAACCACAATCACCTTGCCCTTGAGAAGCGGCAGGTTAAAGTATAGATAGAGAGGGCGAGCACCCCTAAAGTACAAAACGCAAAGCGTTGTACCAGCCATTTGGCTGGTGCGGCGCTTTTCCTTTTTGTCCAGGCGCTTTCCATAGAGAAACTGGGAGTATTAATGACTGACAAAGGAGGATTTTTATGAAAAAACGACTCATCAGCCTCTTACTGGCATTCAGTATGATGCTGACATTCCTGCCTGCGGGGGCAGTGTCGGCATTTGCGGAGGAAGAGGAACTGGGAATCAAGCTTAATGGCGGTGATACAGTTAAGGAACCTGGCACATATTATCTGGAAGGCCCCTACACGAAACAGATCACCTTTGATGTAGAAAAAAGCGGTACTGTAAAGGTCAATCTTAAGGGTAATGTGATATTTAATGCGGACCGTAGTAATTGTAAAGCCTTTTTGTACTTTAAAAACGTCGAAAATGCCGAAATCGACGGTACCAGGGGTACCTATACTGGTGATACTTTTATTGAGTTCAGAGGAAAAACAGCGAAAATTACCGGCGGTACGTATACCCACAAGCGGAGTAGTGTATATCAATCTGAGCTTATTGCGCCTGTATATGGAACTACTACGATAGATAATGTTACAATGACATCGGATACTTATTGTGTTCGGAGTTACGAAGATTCTCGCGTTATTATCCAAAATTCTAATATTACAGGTACGACAAATCTAAACAATGTGAGACTGATCGACTGTTATTCGTTGGAATTAACGAATAATATCGTGAAGGCATCCGGAAGCAATTTTACTGCTGTTTACGCAGAAGACGTTGTGATCAATAGCGGCACATATACATCGGAAGGCGGTGTGGCTGTGGTAATTGCGGACAACGGAACACAGGCAGCGAAGTCAATTGTGAATGGAGGAACCTTCAACGGATGGGTTACTAATCAAAATAAAAATCTGTGTATTCATGGCGGAACATTCAATGGAATGACCGACAGGGGGGCTTTTTCTAATAGCGGCACGGTAGTGATTGATAATCAGAATTCAGAACCAACATTTCAATGCAAAACGGCTTCGGAGAATGGTGTGGTGAAGAACACTGGAACCATGACGATCAATGCTGGAACAATTGATGCATCGGGTGATCCTACTCAGACCGCTATATATACTATCAAGCAGTATGGTCAAACACCCCCTATTTTGGAGGTCAATGATGTGACGCTCAAGAATGCAAAATACGGCATCCGAATGCAAAGATATATGAAAAATGCTATACCGTGTGCTACTCTGCGGAATGCGCGTTTTGAAAATGTTGGATGCAAGGTGTACCTGGGCAAAGATACAAAAATTGGTGTAGCTGACACTTACACCGATGAGGTAACGATTGAATGCGCTGACCCCAGCGATGGTCGTCAGTTGACAGAAACTACCATCGGAACAGATTATCAGAAGAACTTAAAGCTGAAACTAATGGGTGCGAATGAGGACTATCTGGTAGGCTACAAAAAGACCGAGGATGGCAAGGAATATCGCTGCCTTTCCAAGAAGGTTGGCGTGACCATCAGCGATCCGGAAGGTGAGGTCAAAGCAGGAGATCCGGCAAAGTTTACTGTGACCCTTGTCCATACGGGCAGCACCGGTACCGGTATCCTGACCTTTGGTGACAAGAACAGCGAGATCGAGTATAAGGACAAAAACGGTGCGTATCAGCCCATGCCGAAGGACGGTCTAGAAGTCGATCTGAGCGGTGACAAGAATGATTATGTGTTCCACATTACCCCCCAAAATGCCGGCGAGCAGACCCTGACCGCAGCTGTGGTGCGGGATGCTGTAGAGCTGGGCACAGCGGACAAGAACTTTACTGTTGCAGACCGTGTTCACACCACTGTGACCATTGAGGGCCTGGAGAATGCCGTCGTCAAGGAAGGCGAAAGCAAGGACTTTACCGTAAAGGTTACCCCCAATGATGATGCCAAGCTGGGTGAGGCATTCATCGACTTTGGCGACAAGAACAGCGAGATCGAGTATAAGGACGAAAACGATGCGTATCAGCCCATGCCGGAAGGCGGCCTGAAAATCGGTCTGGGTGACGGTGAGGTTAAGCACGAGTTCCGCATTACGCCGAAAGATGCCGGAGAACAGAAGCTGACCGCTGCTGTGGTGCGGGATGATGTGAAGCTGGGCACAGCGGACAAGGACTATACCGTTGCAGGCCGTGTTCACACCACTGTGACCATTGAGGGCCTGGAGAACGCAGTCATCAAGGAAGGCGAAAGCAAGGACTTTACCGTAAAGGTTGACCCCAAGGACGATGCCAATCTGGGTGAGGCATTCATCGACTTTGGCGACAAGAACAGCGAGATCGAATATAAGGACGAACACGGTGCGTATCAGCCCATGCCGAATGGCGGCCTGAAAATCAATCTGGGGAACGGTGAGGTTGAGCACGAGTTCCGCATTACTCCCAAGGAAACCGGCAAGCAGACCCTGACCGCTGTTGTCAAGAAGGATGAGAAGGAGCTGGCAAAGGACGAAAAGGACTTTGTTGGGTCTGAAATGCCCATCCTGACCTTGAAGGACGGCGTTATCACCAGCGTAACAGTGCCCGGCAAGAATGGTGCTGACCCCGAGGATATCACCGAGATCGTTAAAAAGAATGCCAACGAGGACGGTTCCTTTCATGTCCCCGAGGGTGCAACGGTGAGCGTTGCATTTGATAAGGATGCTTTTGCAGATAGCGGTCTGAAATTTGGCCACTGGGATATCACCGGCCTGGATGATCCGAACGCTTATCAGGATAAGGAAAGCTTTGCCTTTGTGATGCCTGCAAAGGCCGTGACCCTGAAAGCCATGACACAGGATGCATCCATTGAAGATGATGAGCCCAATGTGCTGGGCACTGTTGCAATCATTGGTACTGCCGCTGTGGGCGGTGCAGTGCTGGGCTATCAGGCCTATTCTCTGGGCGCTGAATTTGCAGGCAAGCTGATGGCTCTGCCCTACTTCCCCAGCAACCGCAGCGCCCTTGCCATGATGCTGTGGGAGGATGCAGGCAAGCCCATGCCCGAATCCGAACTGCTCTACCCCGATGTCGGTCAGGAAGAGCGGGATATGGACCTGCAGCACGCCGCCCGCTGGGCCATGGAAAACGAGCTTATCCCTGACCTGAACGATGAGGGCACGGCTCCGGAAGAGATGAAATTCTATCCCGACAACGCCGTAAGCAAGATCGATGTGCTGAATGCATGGAAGAAAGCACAGGAGCTCAAGCAGAATGCCTGAGCAGCCCTAAACCAACCCCCACTTGGCCTGTAAACCGCAATGCGGGCTGAGTGTTCCAAAATTCCCAAAGTACAGAAGCGCTTCATCCTCTCCCGGATGAGGCGCTTCTGTGCTTTCCGGAACTTTTTTTCCCGGCACCCCTTGCATCCCGCCCGCCGGTGCGGTATGCTTAACCAATAAAGCATTGCAGAGGGAGGGAGACCCCGGATGGACATGGAAGAGATCCGCTACCTGCTGGGCGGCACGGTATTCGCGCGGGCCAAGGCCTACACGGACCGGATACAGGATCTGAACTGCGAAGTGGCCGGGAACGGCGTGCGCCACCTGAGCGCCGACGTGCGCGGCGGCGGGCGGAGCCTGTACCAGACCCAGGTCTGGCTGCGGGAAAACGGCAGCTTTGTCAGCGCCAGCTGCTCCTGCCCTTACAACGAAAACGGCGAGGGACCCTGCTGCAAGCACATCGGCGCGCTGCTGATGTGGGACAGCGAGAGTCAGGGCCTTTCCGGCAGAGCGCCGCAAAAGCCCTCGGAGAGCCCGGAGAGCATCCCGGGCGTGGTGCGGGGCACGGCCAACCTGCAAACGCCCCAGCCTGAGGAGCCGCCCCGCAGGGACAGCTATGCCTCCAGCCTGGAAATGCTGTTCGGCAAGAAGTGGCGGGGCGAGGAACCGGAATCTGACTACGAGGCACGGCGGCTGCTCCGGGCCTATCAGGAGGGAGCACTGGCCGAGGTGGACGGCGGGACCGGCCACGCGGAGCTGCGCCCCCACTCCGCAGAGCTGGAACCGGAGCTGACCCTGCTGCCCGGGGAGCTGCCCTGGCTGCGGCTGCGCATCTCGGCAGACGGCGGGCGGCAGTATGTGGTAAAGAGCATCCCGGACCTGCTGCGGGCCGTGGAGAAGCACGGTTTCATCAGTTACGGCAAGGCGCTGGAATTCCAGCACAGCTGGGAGGCCTTTGCCCCGGAGGCACAGCAGCTGCTCCGCCTGCTGCGGCGGCAGCTCAGCGCAAAGGAAGGGGCCGAGGCGGCCCTGCGCAGCTACGGCAATGCGCCCCGCAGCGGGCCTGCCGGGGGCATCCCGCTGAACGGCGAGATCTTTGACGGTCTGGTGGCCCTCTATGCCCCCACCGGCGATCTGGGCGGCTACACCCTCAAGACCGGCATCCCGGCCCTGACCATGCGGGTGGAAAAGCGCCGGGGCGGCGTGGAGGTGTCCGTGACCCCCGCGTTGGGGTGGAAAACGGGTTTAGACAACGACTATTTATACAGTGAGGATACGATCTGGCAGCTGGACCGGGCCGAAAGCGCCCGGATGCGGCCCGCCCTTGAGGCACTGTGCGGCAAGAGCCTGTTCTTTACCACCGGGGATGCCACCGCCTTTTGCAGCTACGTTCTGCCGGAGCTGGGCAGCAGGGTGACCATTGAGGACCCCGAACGCCTGCTGCTGAATCAGATCCCGCTGGAGCCGGTGGTGCAGTTTTACCTTGACGCGCCCACGCGGGAAACGGTGCGGGCGCACCTTGAATTTTTGTACGGCGAGGACCGCGTCACACCAGAGGAACCGGGGCCTGCCGGTCTGCTGCGGGATGCCCGCGCCGAACAGCGGGCCGGGCGGCTGCTGGGGCGGTATCTGGAGCCGGGGCCAGACACCATGGGCAACGGCCTTGCCGCCCACTACGATGCCTATGAGGAGGATGAAGTCTACCGCTTCCTTGATGAGGGCATCCCGGCCCTGCTGGCCGAGGGCGAGGTCTACCTGACCGATGCCTTCCGCAGTATGCAGGCCGCACCGCCGAAGATCTCGGTGGGGGTGTCGGTGCACGGCAGCGTGCTCGACCTGGAGGTGGACACGGGGGAGTTCCCGGTGGGAGAGCTGAAAGCCCTGCTGAGATCGCTCCACCAGAAAAAGCGCTACCACCGCCTGCGCGATGGCCGTCTGCTCCGGCTGGACGATTCTATGGAGGTGCTGGACGAGCTGAACGAGACGCTGGAGCTTTCCGGGGCCAAACTGGGCCAAACCCACGCCCGGCTGCCCCTGTACCGGGCCCCCAGTCTGGACTGGGCGCTTTCGGGGCAGAACGGCATCCGCTTCAACCGGGACGATGCTTTCCGCCAGCTCAGCCGGAGCTTCCATGCGGTAAAGGACAGCGAGTATACACCGCCCGCGTCTCTACAAAAAGTTTTGCGAAAATACCAGCGGGACGGCTACCGCTGGCTCCGCACGCTGGATGGCTATGGCATGGGCGGCATCCTTGCGGATGATATGGGTCTGGGCAAGACGGTGCAGGTGCTCAGCTATCTGCTGGCCCTCCGGGAGCAGGGCGGGAACCCCCTGCCCAGCCTCATTGTCTGCCCGGCCTCGCTGGTGCTGAACTGGGCCGAGGAATGCCAGAAGTTCACGCCGGAGCTGAACTGCGTTGTGGTGGACGGGGATGCCGCCCACCGGGCCCAGCTGGCCGAGCAGTGGGACGGGGCCGACGTGGTGGTGACCAGCTACGACCTGCTCCGCCGCGACGAGACCCTGTACGAGAACCAGAAATTCTACGCCTGCATCCTGGACGAGGCCCAGGCCATCAAGAACCACACCACCCAGAAATATAAGGCGGTGTGCGGGGTGAACAGCCGTGTCCGCTTTGCGCTGACCGGCACCCCCGTGGAGAACCGCCTGGGTGAGCTGTGGAGCATCTTCTCCTTCCTGATGCCGGGCTACCTGCCGCCCTACAAGAGCTTCTGCAGCCGGTTTGAAAAGCCCATCACGCAGGAAAATGACCCGGCGGCGGTGCGGCGGCTGAACCAGCTCACCGGGCCGTTCATCCTGCGCCGGATGAAGTCCGAGGTGTTGAAGGAGCTGCCCCCCAAGACAGAGAACGTCTACCGCATCGAGCTGGAGGAGGAGCAGCGCAAGCTCTACCTTGCCGCCGTGGTGGATGCCCGGGAGAAGCTGCGGGCCGCCAAGCCCGAGGACAAGATGGCGGTGTTCGCCGTCCTCATGCGGCTGCGGGAGATCTGCTGCGACCCCCGGCTCATTGCCGACAACTGGACAGGCGGCAGCGCCAAGCTGGATGCCTGCATCGAGCTGGTCACCAGTGCCGTGGAGAGTGGGCATCGCATCCTGCTGTTCAGCCAGTTCACCTCCATGCTTGAACTGCTGGCCAAGCGGCTGGACGCGGAGGGCGTGAGCCACTTCACCCTGCAGGGCTCCACCCCCAAGCCGGTGCGTGCCGAGCTGGTGCGCCGCTTCAACGGCGGTGAGGCCAGCGTGTTCCTGATCTCCCTGCGGGCAGGCGGCACCGGCCTGAACCTGACCGCCGCCGATATCGTCATCCACTACGACCCGTGGTGGAACGTGGCGGCCCAAAATCAGGCCACCGACCGTGCCTACCGCATCGGCCAGCAGAACCCGGTGCAGGTGTACAAGCTCATCGCCCAGGACACCATTGAGGAAAAGATCGTGGAGCTGCAGCAGGCCAAGCAGGATCTGGCCGAGACCGTCACCGGCAGTGCGGATGGTGCCATCCTGCGCATGAAGCCGGAGGAGCTGCTGAATTTGTTGGAGGGAACCGAATGATGCAATACGCCCTATTTGCCCGGCCTGTCGTGACCATTTACGACCTGCCCCAGACCACCAAACAGAGCGAGGCGGGCCTTGTTTCCACCATCGGGGACGAGGGCCTGTACGGTCAGGCCTGTCAGGTGCGCACCGCCCCCGGCGGCGTGACTGCCGAGGGAGTGCCCCTCTCCCCGGAGGTGGCCGAGGTGGTCACCTTTTACGGCTACCACGGCTTTGTCCGGCGGGATGCGCTGAAATTTGTCAGCGAGGATGCGCTGCGGGACTACCTGCCCCAGCCGCTGGTGCTGGTGGGCCGTGCCACCGATGTGCTCAGCCTGCCCAAGGTGCAGGGGGTGCGGATGCTGGAGCTGGAGCGGGGTTGCCTGCTCTGCCGCCTGCCCGAACCGCCCGAGGAAGCCGAGGCCCACACCGGCTGGGCCAGGGTGGCCCTGCTGGATGGCCGCACCGGCTATGTCCGGGACGTGGCGCTGGAGCCGGTGCGGTTTGAGATGACCGCCGTGTTCTCCCAGCGGGAGGGGCTGGCCTTTGATGACGCGCTGGCTGAGGCCCGGAAGATTACCGCCGGGGAGCTGGTGCCGCAGGCACTGCGGGCGTGGTACGACGGCAGCGAGGAAGCGTTCCGGGATGCCGTCTGCGCACAGGCGAAAAAGTATCTGGGCACCGAGTACCGCTGGGGCGGCAAATCGGGCCGGGGCATTGATTGTTCCGGCCTTGTCAGCAGCGCCTATATGCAGTGCGGCGTGCTCATCTACCGGGATGCCAGGATCGTGGAGGGCTGGCCCATGCACCAGATCCCCTTTGCAGACAAAAAGCGGGGCGATGCCCTCTATTTCCCCGGCCATATCGCCCTTTACCTCGGCGAGGGCCGCTATATCCACTCCACCGGCGCATCCGCCAGCGGCGGCGTGGTCATCAACAGCCTTGACCCCGCCGACCCGCTGTACCGGGAAGATCTGGTCAAGAGTCTGTATGCGGTGGGGAGTGTGTTCTGATAAAGTAACTCACCCTCTCAGTCAAAGCCGTCAGGCTTTGACTGAGGGGGCGAGGATGTTATAGGAGGAAGAACAATCCATGAAAGTCTTTGATCTACATTGTGACACCCTGAGCGAGCTGCGGCGCGCGGAGATGCGGGGCGACGGGCAGACCTTTGCCCACAACAACGGCCACATCGATCTGGAAAAGCTGGAGAAGGGCGGCTACATGCTCCAGTGCTTTGCCGCCTTTGTGAATCTGGCTGACCCCACCCCGGGCGCGGACCCGCTGGTGACGGCACTGGAAGAGATCGACGTGTTCAAGCGGATGATGGAGCGGTATTCCGACAGGATCGCCCCTGTTTACCGCCCCGAGGATATCCGCAAAAACGCAGAGGCGGGCAAGATCAGCGGAATGCTGACCATAGAGGAGGCCGGCTGCTGCAAGGGCAGTCTGGGCGTGCTGCGCCGGATGTACGAGCTGGGCGTGCGGATGATGACCCTGACCTGGAACCACGAAAACGAGCTGGCCAGCCCCAACGTGGTGCCCGGCAACGGCCCCATCTGGCCCTGTATGCCCAACACCGAGACCGGCCTGAAGGAGAAGGGCTTCGAGTTCCTGGCCGAGATGGAGCGCCTGCACATCATTGCCGATGTGAGCCACCTGTCCGATAAAGGCTTCTGGGACATTGCGGAGCACAGCACCCGCCCCTTTGCGGCCAGCCACTCCAATTGCCGCGCCCTGGCCCCCCACTGCCGCAACCTGACCGATGAGATGATCCGGGTCATGGCGGAAAAAGGCGGTCTGGTGGGCCTGAACTACTGCGCGGGCTTTCTGGATGACCAGCCCAGCCCCGACCTGTGCCGCAGCACCACGGCCCTGATGGCCAAACACGCCGCCCATTTCAAGCAGGTGGGCGGCATTGAGATCATCGGTCTGGGCAGTGACTTTGACGGCATCGGCGGCAAGCTGGAACTGAGCGACTGCTCCAAAATGCCCCTGCTGGCCGATGCTCTGCGGAAAGAGGGCTTCACCGAGGATGAGGTGGAAGCCATCTTCTTCCGCAACGCACAGCGTTTCTTTGAAAACAACCTGTAATCACCGTTAGTATCAAAATCATCGTTGCAATCGTTGATAACGTTGGTGAAAAAGAAAAGTTAGCAACGATAACAACGATATCAACGATAATAATGTCTTAACGGTAAGTATAACGGAAAGTATAGAAAAGTTGAGGGATTCCAGATGGATCAGAATATGACATTGGAAAAGCGCATTGCCGCAGAGCTCTATTCCTATCAGGGCAGGATGAGCGTTTTTGTGGACGACCTGCGCGGCAGCACGGTGGAGATCGGTGCCGACGAGGAGTTCGAGACGGCCTCCACCATCAAGGCGTTCATTCTGGCGGTGCTGTATCTGCAGGCCAGCCGGGGCAGGGCTGACCTGGAGGAGGAGATCACCTACGAGGCCAGCCAGTTCGTGGACGGCTCCGGGATGCTCCGGGCCCTGGGCGTGGGGGCAAAGCTCAAGGTGAAGGACACCGCCACCATGATGATCATCTGCTCGGACAACATCGCCACCAATATGATCATCGATTACCTGGGGCTGGACACCATCAATGCCTGCATCCGGGAATTGGGCTTTGGGCACACCGTCCTGCACAACCCCCTCCACTTTGACCGCTACGACAAGCTGGGCACCACCACGCCCCGGGACTACGCCGCCCTGTTTGCGCAGGTGGCAAAGGGCACACTGGTCAGCAAAGAAGCCAGCGCCGCCATGCTGGGCATCTTCCGCCAGCAGCACTACAACACCATGCTGACCCACGATTTCCCCCAGTTCTATCTGGACTGCGAGGAGACCGGCGAGCCGGAGCTTATCTGGGTGGCCAGCAAGAGCGGCAGCATGAACGCCTGCCGAAACGACGGCGGCATCATCCACACCCCCTACGGCGAGTATGTGATCGTTCTGATGAACAAGGAGTTCCATGACATCATCGAGTACAACGACCACCCCGCCATGGTCTATGGTGCCCGGGTGTCCCGGATGATCCTGGATCAGATCCTGGCCTGCGAGGGAAAGCTGTATCTGAAGTAAACGAAAGAGTAGGAAAGTAGAACGAATGGAAATTACATTATCATTGCCAATGCTGCTGTTTCTGATGCTGATGACCGGGTTTGCGGGCTTTGTGGACTCGGCGGCGGGCGGCGGCGGTCTGATCAGCCTGCCCGCCTACCTGTTTGCGGGCCTGCCGGTGCATTACACCTACGGCACCAATAAATTCAGCGCGGCCTGCGGCACCACCTTTGCCACGGCGCAGTTCTTCCAGAAGGGAGCCATGAACATCCGGGTCGGCCTGCTGGCGGCTGTGGGCAGCTTTGTGGGCAGCGCACTGGGCTCCCACATCGTGCTCCTGCTCAGCGATCAGGTGCTGCGCACCATGATGCTCATCATCCTGCCGGTGGCGGCGGTGCTCATCCTCTGGCGGCGGGACCTGCCCGACGAGAACCGGGACGACGGCACCCTGAACGCCAAAAAGGCGGTGCTGGCCCTTGCCATCGGGCTGGGCATCGGCCTGTACGACGGCATCTTTGGCCCGGGTACCGGCACCTTTGCCATTATTGCCTTTACCACCCTGATGGGCTTTGACCTGCGCACGGCGGGCGGCAACGCCAAGGTGCTCAACCTTGCCAGCAACTACGCCAGCCTGGTAACGTATCTTTCCAGCGGGCTGGTGGTGTTCTCCATCGGCATCCCCTGTGCCATCAGCGGCATTGTGGGCAACCTGCTGGGCTCCCACTTCGCCCTCAAGAAGGGCGCAAAGTTCATCCGCCCCATGATGCTTGTGGTGCTGGTGCTCCTGCTGGGCAAGATCGTCTCGGACGCGGTGCTGTGAACCAACAAAAAAGAGGAACTGCCGGGAAAGCAGTTCCTCTTTTTGATTGGGTAAGATCAGAAGGTGAAGCCCTCATCGAGGAAGGCCAGGCCGAACGCGCCGGGGCCGGCGTGGGTGCCGATGACACAGCCGATCTGGCGCACAAGGGCCTCGTTCCGGCCCAGATTCTCCTGCAGGTAGGTCTGGATGGGCTGCACCTCGCGGGGGGCGAGGGTGTAACCGGCCAGCGCGTCGGCGCAGGTGCTGATGCCGCCCAGCTCCTCGATCTTCTTGAACAGGGCAACGTAAGCGCCGGGCAGGCCCCGGGCCTTGCCCGCCATAACGACCTTGCCCTCCTTGATGGTGATGAGGGGCTTGATGCCCAGCATCCCACCGGCCACGGCCACGGCGGCGGGCAGGCGGCCGCCCTTGCGCAGATACTTCAGGTCGTCGATGACAGCCACCAGATGCAGATGCTCCTTGGCGTGCTCAAGGGTGGCGGCGATCTGCCCGGCAGTCTTTCCGGCATCCCGCAGCTGAACAGCCAGCCGCACCAGCAGGCTCTCGCCCAGGCAGACGTTCTCGGAATCCACAAAGAGGACATTATCCACATTGGCCATGTCTGCGGCCAGCCGGGCGCACTGGCAGGTGCCGGACAGCTCATGGGAGAGGAAGATGCCCACCACTTCGTCCCCGGCGGCAGCCGCCTCAAGGAAGAAGCGCTGGAACAGCTCGGGGCTGGGCTGGCTGGTGGTGGGCAGCTTGTGGCAGCGGGCCATCACGCCGTAATACACGGTGGGGGTCATGTCCACGCCGTCCCGGAGCACGGTGCCGTCCTCCAGGGTGACGTTCAGGGGGATGACGGTCACGCCCAGCTGCTCGGCTTCAGCGGGCAGGATGTCGGATGCGGAATCGGTAAGAATGCGGATCATAGTAATACCTCCAACGGGGCCAAGAACGGATAACCCGACCAAATCAATCAAAAAGTCGTATAGGAATATACCAGAGACGACGGGAAATGTCAATTGTTTGAATCAATATTTCTTCGTATTTTCGCAATTCCGCTCCGTTTTCTTGCACAAACGGGCCGGAACATGATACAATGGGCATCAGGCATTGCGGGGCGGTGCGCTGTGCGCCCGAAGCAGCGGGACAGCGCGGCCCCAAACGGAGAGGGGACGGGGAAGATGTCAGAACAGAACCGCCGCCTGCGGGCGGCAGGCATCGCGGCACTGGCCTGGGCCGGGCTGGCGGCGGTCTGGTGTGTGCTGGTTCCCGGCGGGGCGGCAGAGCTGCCGCAGGGCGTGCCCGGTACGCTGCGCAGCCTGCTGGTGCTGCCGCTGGCCGAGGAGCTGGTGTTCCGGGGGGCGCTGCTGCGCCTGCTGCGGCCACTGGGGGAGCACCCGGCAAACCTCTGCCAGGCCGTGCTCTTTGCGGCCCTGCACGGAACGCTGACCGAAAAGTGCTACGCGCTGGGCATGGGGCTCATTTTCGGGTGGGCCGCAGAGCAGACCGACAGTCCTGCACCCGGGGTGGTGCTGCATATCCTGAACAATGGGCTGGTGCTGGCCCGGGCGCTGGCAGAAAGGGGAATGGGATGACCGACTATGAGCTGATGGGCGCGGCGCTGGAGGAGGCCGCACGGGCCGCCGCGCTGGGCGAGGTGCCCGTGGGTGCGGTGGTGGCCCGGAACGGCGAGATCATCGCCGCTGCCCACAACACCCGCGAGACCGAGAAAAACGCCCTCCACCACGCCGAGCTGCTGGCCATTGACGCGGCCTGCAAAAAGCTGGGCGGCTGGCGGCTGTGGCAGTGTGAGCTGTTCGTTACGCTGGAGCCCTGCCCCATGTGCAGCGGCGGCATCATCAACAGCCGGATCAGGCGGGTGGTGTACGGCGCGGCGGATACCAAGGCCGGGTGCTGCGGCAGCGTGACCGACCTGTTCGCCCTGCCCTTCAACCACCATCCGGTGGTGGAACGCGGCCTGCGGGCGGAGGAGGCGCAGGCGCTGCTGCAGGCGTTTTTCCTCCGGCTGCGGGAGCAGCGGGCCGCAAAGCCCCGCTGGAAACCGCCCGTGACCCCCTGAGAACGTGAAAAAAAGTGGGAACTGCGTGAAAAGACGGCGGTTCCCACTTTCTTTTTTCGTCGAATTGTGTTATATTATTTAATGGTAACTTGTCGAAACCACTCGCACAGACCAGCGGGCTCGCCGCAGGACCGGCCTTGACCGGAAAGAGGAGCAGAGCGCAGCCCATGGGTGCGGTGGAGGGCGGGACCTTCCTGCCTGCGGGATTTTTTGCAGGCAGAGAACAAACGGCAGGAGGGCTGACTCTTGTACGATGATGAATTTGAATTGACCTTTGACCTGAGCGATAAGGACGAGGCATCCCGGGCCCCTGAGCCGGAACAGGAACCGGTGCAGGAAGCTGAGCCGGAACCGGCCGCGGAAACGGAACCGCCGGTGGAGCCTGTGCCGGGACCGGCAGTCCCAGCGGCCAATGGGCGCTGCGTGCTGATCTCGGGCGGCGACCGGGGCATCGGAGCCGCGGCGGCCCGCGCCTTCTGGCAGGCGGGCTACCGGGTGGCGGTGCTCTACCACACCCACGCCGCGGCGGCGGCGGCGCTGGAAAAGGCGCTGCCGGGCCTGCTGGCGGTCCAGTGCGACGTGGCCTCCCGCGCCAGCTGTGAGGTGGCGTTCCACACCGTGGAGCAGGCCGTGAGCCATGTGGATGTGCTGGTGAGCAACGCGGGCATTGCCCAGCAGAAGCTGTTCACCGATATCACCCCGGAGGAGTGGCAGCACATGCTGGACGTGAACCTGAGCGGCGCGTTCCACCTGTGCCAGCTGGCTCTGCCGGGCATGATCCGCCGCAAGGCGGGCCGCATCCTGACCGTGAGCAGTATGTGGGGCCAGACCGGCGGCAGCTGCGAGGTGCATTACTCCGCTGCCAAGGCGGGCCTGATCGGCCTGACCAAGGCTCTTGCCAAAGAGGAGGGGCCCAGCGGCATCACCGTGAACTGCGTGGCCCCGGGTGTCATCGACACCGATATGATGGCTGCCTTTACGGCAGAGGATAAGGCTGCGCTGGCCGAGGAAACCCCCGTGGGCCGCCTGGGCAGCGCGGACGAGGTGGCGCAGCTGCTGGTGTTCCTGGCAGGCGAAAGCGCCGGTTACATCACCGGGCAGGTGTTCGGTGTGAACGGCGGCCTGGTGATTTGAACCATCCCGCAGCGGCAAAACTTATGATACGATATCACTTACGGCGCAGCCAGCGCCGCGGTGAAAAGGAGAGAGCGAAATGGGCATGACTTTGAAGGAACTGTTGACGAAGGGCGAAGGCACCCTGACGGCGGGCGAGGCCAAGACACTGGCTTCCCAGTGCCGGATGGATGTGGAAACGCTTTACACGCTTCTGGAGGAGCGCGGCATCAAAATTCTGGATGACGAGGCCGACGGTGACACCAGCCTGGATGTGGAAGGCATCATGGCAGAGGTGGAAAGTGCCGAGGCAAACAGCGATGAGCTGGGCCTGGGCGATGAAAATGAGGACGACCCGGCAGAGGAGAACCCCGCAGACCTGAAGGCTGCCATGGATGAGCTGCTGGATGACCCTGTGAAGAACTACCTCAAGCAGATCGGCCAGATCCCGCTGCTGAGCGCGGAGCAGGAAGTGGACCTGAGCAAGCGCATCCACGCCGGTGCCGAGGCTGCCCACATCCTTCAGGCTGACCGCCAGAAGTACGGCGCGCCTGAGTACATCAAAAAGAACAGCGCCCGCTTCTCGTTCGAGGAGGATGAGAACAGCCGGAGCTATACCGAGGATCTGGACGAGGACGGCAACACCAAGTCCAGCGAGGATGACGAGGAAAAGGCTGCCGAAGAGGAGGCCATGGAGGCCGTGGAGAACGGCCCCCTGACGGAGGAACGCCGCCAGGAGCTGCTCAAGATCCGCCGCGACGGCCTGAACGCCCGCCGCAGCCTGAGCGAGGCCAACCTGCGTCTGGTGGTCTCCATCGCCAAGAAGCATGTCGGCCACAACCTGGCGTTCCTGGACCTGATCCAGGAGGGCAACATCGGCCTGATCAAGGCCGCCGAGAAGTTTGACTGTGACCGTGGCTTCCGCTTCTCCACCTACGCCACCTGGTGGATCCGTCAGGCCATCACCCGCGCCATTGCGGATCAGGCCCGCACCATCCGCATCCCGGTGCACATGGTCGAGACCATCAACCGGATGCGTCAGGCCACCAACCAGCTGGTCTACCAGAATGGCCACGAGCCCACCCCCGAGGAGCTGGCAAAGGCCATGGATATGAGCGTGGAGCGCGTGCGCGAGATCCAGCGCATGGCGCAGGAACCCGCCAGCCTGGAAAGCCCCGTGGGCGAGGAAGAAGATTCCTCCCTGGGCGATTTCGTGGCCGACGAGAACGCCGAGGCCCCCGGCAAGGCAGCGGACCGCGCCATGGTGGCCCAGCAGATCAATCAGGCCCTCAAGAGCCTGACCCCCCGTGAGGAAAAGGTCATCCGCCTGCGCTTTGGTCTGGACGATGGCCGCCCCCGCACGCTGGAGGAGGTGGGCCGCGACTTCGGTGTCACCCGTGAGCGTGTCCGCCAGATCGAGGCCAAGGCCATCCGCAAGCTGCACAGCCGCAAGTGCCTGGCCCTGCTGAACGGCCTGATCGAGTGATCCTGAACTTACCGCTATGAGAAAGAGCCCCCGCCGGTCTATTCCGGCGGGGGCTCTTTTGGTGTTGCGAAACATATTCTGCCTGCCCGCCCCATATATTCTTTTCAGAACAAAACGGGTGGGAGGGAACGGCATGTTTGTGGTAACGCTGAACAAGACGAGCTTGAAAAAGGTGGGGGCCGGTGCGCTCTGCTGTGCGCTGGTGATCTTCAGCGCCTTTCTGGGGCGGTACATCAGCACCCGCACGGTGGCGGCAGCGGCCGGGGTGAACCGGATCGAGAGTGCGCAGGACATCCAGACCTGGTTCACGGGCTACGGGCTGGATGTGGACGGCACGTCCATCACGGCGGATAAGGTCAAGATCCCCCGCAAGTGGGACGACAGCTTTTCGGCCTTCAACGGGGTGGTGCAGCAAAGCGGGATGGATCTTACCCGCTACAAAGGGAAAACCGTGGAAAAGTGGACCGCCCTGATCCCGGCGGCCAGCAGCGGAGAGACCAGCCGCTACGGCGTGCTGCTGGTCTACCGCAAAAAGGCTGTGGGGGCCTACCTGCTGGAAAAGCCGTCGGGCACGGTGATCGGCCTGAAGGATGCCCAGACCGCAATGGCGCAGGCTGAGCAGCAGGATGCCCAGCAGGTGTCCGGTGAGGATTACAGCGGCGACTGGGGAGAGCGCCATGATGAGGAGCTGGGCGCGGCCGGGCAGAGCCAGCAGGCCAGCGGGGAGCCGGACTCCGTGGTGCCCGAGGAGGCGCAGTACACCGACCTGCCCCTGGATGCCGAGGGGTATCCTGTCGAATGAATCCGGTGGAAAAATGGGGGCAAAACTTCTGTTCAATAGCACCAAAATTTCTGGCTAAAAATCAGCAATATGGAATGATGAAAAAATAACGAAGCGGGTTTATAATAATAGTAGCATCCTGCAGCAAAATCGGCTGCGTCCGGAGTGGCAGGACCGTCCGGATCTGAAACGGGATGAAGTAAGGAGAAAATGATTATGAAGGAATTCCAGTATACTGTTAAGGATGCATGCGGCATCCACGCTCGTCCGGCCGGTCTGCTCGTGAAGGTGGCCAAGGGCTTTGCCAGCACCGCTACCCTGGAAAAGGACGGCAAGAGCTGCGACCTGCGCAAACTGATGGCTCTGATGGGCATGGGTGTCAAGCAGGGCGACACCGTGACCGTGAAGGTGGAGGGCGATGATGAGGCCGCCGCTGCCGAGGCCATTCAGAAGTTCCTGACCGAGAACGTCTGATCTTTGAATCTGCGGACAAAAGCCCTTGCGGGAGACCCTGCGGGGGCTTTTTCGCACTAAATTCTCAACAAAGGAGAGAGAACGATGCAGGTAGGAACCGGTAAAAGCATCCTGAACGGCATTGCCATCGGCAAGCTGAAAATTTACAAGAAAAAAGATACCGTGATTTCCACCGCCCAGGTCGCGGACACGGCGGCAGAGGAAGCCCGCTTTGAAGAGGCCCGGGCCAAGGCCATTGACCAGCAGACTGCCCTGTATGAAAAGGCACTGGCCGAGGCAGGCGAGGACATTGCCGAGGTGTTCAACATCCATGCCATGATGCTGGATGACGATGACTTTGTGGATGCCATCAAGGAGATCATCAACGGCCAGCACATGTGTGCGGAGTATGCCGTCAAGAAAGCGGGCGACAACCAGGCCGCCGTGTTTGCCGCCATGGACGACCCCTATTTACAGGCCCGCAGCGCCGATGTCATCGACATTGCCCAGGCCATGCTGGACATCCTGCAGGGCGTGGACAATGCCACCCTGCAGGGCACGGAGCCCAGCATTCTGGTGGCAGAGGATCTGGCACCCTCGGAGACGGTGCGGATGGACAAGAGCCTGCTGCTGGGCTTCATCACCCGGGAGGGCAGCTCCAACAGCCACACCGCCATTCTGGCCCGCAGCATGAACATCCCCGCCCTGATCCAGTGCAAGGAGATCCAGGAAGATTGGGACGGCAAGATGGCTGTGGTGGACGGCTACAACGCCTGCGTGTACGTGGACCCCACCCCCGATCTGCTGGAGAGCCTGAAAAAGCGCCAGCAGGAGGACCAGAAGAAGCTGGCCCTGCTGGCCGAGCTCAAGGGCAAGCCCAACACCACGCTGGACGGCAAGACCGTGCAGGTCTTTGCCAACATCGGCGGCATGAGCGATGTGGGCGCGGTCCAGCAGAACGACGCGGGCGGCGTGGGCCTGTTCCGCACCGAATTCGTCTACCTGAACTGCACGGATTACCCCACCGAGGAATACCAGTTCGAGGCCTACAAGCAGGTGCTGGAGAGCCTGGCTCCCAAAAAGGTGGTCGTGCGCACCTGTGATATCGGCGCGGACAAGACCGTGGACTACATGAAGCTCGACCACGAGGATAATCCCGCGCTGGGCTACCGCGCCATCCGCATCTGCCTGACCCGCAGGGATTTCTTCAAGACCCAGCTGCGGGCCCTGCTGCGCGCTTCTGCCTACGGCAACATGAGCATTATGTTCCCCATGATCACCAGCCTGCGGGAGCTGCAGGATGCCAAGGCCGTGCTGGAGGAGTGCAAGGCAGAGCTGACCGCCGAGGGCAAGAAGTTCAGCGACAAGATCGAGGTGGGCACCATGATCGAGACCCCCGCCGCAGTTCTGGTGGCGGACGATCTGGCCCAGGAGTGCGATTTCTTCTCCATCGGCACCAACGACCTGACCCAGTACACCTGTGCGCTGGACCGCCAGAACGCCAAGCTGGAGCCCTTCTTTGATCCCCATCACCCCGCTGTGCTGAAGGCCATCCGGATGACCATTGAGGCGGGCCACCGCCACGGCATCTGGGTGGGCATCTGCGGTGAGCTGGGCGCGGATACCGCCCTCACCGAGACCTTCCTGCGGATGGGCGTGGACGAGCTGTCCATGAACGCCAAGAGCATCCTGCCCGTGCGCAAGATCATCCGCGGTGTGGATCTGAGCAAGCCCTCTGCCAAGAATGTCTGAGTTCCCCTGACGGAACCGTAAAAGGGGCTGCTGCGGCGCTCTCTGCCAACCAGAGTGTTGGCAAAGGGGTGCGCGGCAGCTCTTTTTTGATTGCAACAAGAAGCAAATTCACAAAACTGCCGCTTGACAAGCCGCAGTTTCATGGGTGAACGCTTCACAACGGTAAAGCTGGGTGCTATACTATATCTAAGTCGTATTTTTTGAACGTACCTCTGGAGATGAAAGATAGATATGACGCAATTCCTGATCCGCCGGTTCATCCGGCATCCCAATGACCCCCAGGACCCTGCTACCCGCACGGCCTACGGCAACCTTGCCAGCGGTGTGGGCATGGCCTGCAACCTGCTGCTCTGCCTGGGCAAGCTGCTGGCAGGCACTCTGTTCGGCTCCATCGCCATCATGGCGGATGCTTTGAACAACCTCTCGGACGCTTCGTCCAACGTGGTCAGCCTCATCGGCTTCCGGCTGGCTGCCAAGGCCCCGGATGCCGAGCATCCCTACGGCCACGCCCGCTATGAATATCTGGCCGGTCTGGTGGTCAGCGTGACCATCCTGGGCATCGGCTTTTCCCTGCTCAAGGAGTCGGTGGTCAAGGTGTTCCACCCCACCCCCGTGGCGTTCAGCTGGCTGAGCGTGGGCGTGCTGGCCGCATCCATCCTCGTCAAGCTCTGGATGAGCGGCTTCAACCGCACCATCGGCCGCACCATCGGCTCCGAGACCCTGATGGCCACCGCCGCCGACAGCCGCAACGACGTGCTGACCACCGGCGCGGTGCTGATCTCCACCGTGGTCTGCAGCCTGACGGGCTGGGCGCGGCTGGACGGCATCATGGGCGTGGCCGTGGCAGCCTTCATCCTCTGGTCGGGCTGGGGGCTGGTCATGGACACCCTGAGCCCCCTGCTGGGCGAGAGCCCCAGCCCGGAGCTGGTGGAGCACATTGAGCAGACGGTCATGGGCTACCCTGGCGTGCTGGGGATGCACGACCTCATGGTGCACGATTACGGCCCGGGGCATCAGTTCGCCTCCCTCCACATCGAGTTCCCGGCAGAGACCGACCCGCTCAAGGCCCACGATGTCATCGACAACATCGAGAACGATTTTATAAAGCGGGACGGCCTGCAGGTGACCATTCACTATGACCCCATCGTCACCACCGATGCGGCGGTGGGCGTGCTGCGCACCCGCCTGATGGAAAAGGCCCGCCAGCTCGACCCCTGCCTTTCGATCCACGACCTGCGCATCGTGCCGGGTGATACCCATACGAATGTCCTGTTTGATCTGGAGTTCCCGGCGGGCTATACCGGGAACAAGGACGAGATGCTGGCCGCCATGTGCCAGTTCGTCCATGAGCAGGACCCGAAATACAGCTGTGTGGTGAAAGTAGAGCAGAGCTATGCGTCTGCTGCCCACGAAAAATAAATTTGTGTTTTAGAGGGGAAGGAACTTATGCTGAACGAGACTTACCGCGGGATGCTGGCCCACAAGAGCGTCATCCGCGAGACCTTTATGTACGGCAAGCAGCGCGCGGCCCAGATCGGTTACGAGAATGTGTTTGATTACTCGCTGGGAAACCCCAGCGTGCCCTGCCCGGAGCGGTTCACCGCCGCCATGCAGGAGCTGCTGACACAGGAGGACCCGGTGGCCCTGCACGGCTACTGCCCCAGCCAGGGCGACCCGGAGTTCCGCACCGCCGTGGCGGCCCACCTGAACAGGACCTTCGGCCTGCCCTATGCGCAGAAGGATATCTTTCCCACCACGGGCGCGGCGGGTGCCATTGCCCATGCCCTGCGCGCCGTGACCCGGCCCGGGGATGAGGTGCTGACCTTTGCCCCCTACTTTCCGGAGTACGGCCCCTATGTGGAGGGCACCGGTGCCCATCTCAGGGTGGTGCCGCCCCAGGCCCCTGCTTTCCAGCCCAATCTGGAGGCTTTTGAGCAGATGCTGACCGAGAAGGTCACCTGCGTCCTCATCAACACCCCCAATAACCCCACCGGTGTGGTCTACTCTGCCGACACCCTGACCCGGCTGGCGGAGATCCTGACTGAGAAGAGCCGGGCCTACGGCCACAACATCTTCCTTGTCAGCGACGAGCCCTACCGGGATATCGCCTTTGATGGCAGGGCTGTGCCCTACCCGGCGGCGTTCTACTCCCACACCCTGACCTGCTTCTCCTTCTCCAAGAGCCTGAGCCTGCCCGGCGAGCGCCTGGGCTACGTGGCCGTGCGCCCCGGCTGCGAGGGCGAGGAGGTGCTGGTGGATATGATGGCCCAGATCTCCCGCTTTACCGGCCACAACTGCCCGCCCAGCATCATCCAGCGCGCCGTGAGCCGCTGCCTGGATGTGACCAGCGACCTGAGCGTCTATGAGACCAATATGGATCTGCTTTACAACAAGCTGAAAGCGCTGGGCTTTGAGGTGGAGCGGCCCGGCGGCACCTTCTATCTCTTCCCCAAGGCGCTGGAGGAGGATGCCAACGCCTTCTGCCGCAGGGCCCGGGAATTTGACCTGCTGCTGGTGCCCAGCGATACCTTTGGCGTAACGGGCTATGTCCGCCTTGCCTACTGCATCGACACCGAAAAGGTAAAGCGCAGCCTGCCCGCGCTGGAAAAGCTGGCGGCCGCGTATCAATAAAGCCGAACCTCCCGGCAGAGCATCTGGCAGTGCCGCCGGAGGTCACAGTATTTTTTGAAACAGAGGAAAGGGAAACTGTTATGGAAAAGATCAAGATGACCACGCCGCTGGTGGAAATGGATGGCGACGAGATGACCCGTGTGCTCTGGAAGATCATCAAGGAGGAGCTCATCCTGCCCTTTGTGGATCTGAAGACCGAGTACTACGATCTGGGCCTGCCCAACCGGGATGCCACCCAGGATCAGGTGACCATGGATGCCGCCCTTGCCAACAAGAAGTATGGCGTGGCAGTCAAGTGCGCCACCATCACCCCCAACGCCCAGCGCGTGGAGGAATACCACCTGCACCAGATGTGGAAAAGCCCCAACGGCACCATCCGCGCCGTGCTGGACGGCACCGTGTTCCGCGCGCCGATCATGATCGACAGCATCAAGCCGGTGGTCAGGAACTGGACAAAGCCCATCACCATTGCCCGCCACGCCTACGGCGACGTGTACAAGTGCACCGAGTTCCGCATCCCCGGCCCCGGCAGGGCGGAGCTGATCTACACCGGCGACGACGGCTCCCGGCAGGCCGCCACGGTCTACAACTTTGAGTGTGCCGGTGTTCTGCAGGGCCAGTACAACAAGGACACCTCCATCTACAGCTTTGCCCGCAGCTGCTTCAACTACGCGCTGGAAAGCAAACAGGATCTCTGGTTTGGTGCCAAGGACACCATTTCCAAGAAGTATGACCACACCTTCAAGGACATCTTCCAGGAGGTGTACGATGCTGAGTACCGGGAAAAGTTCGAGGCCGCAGGCATCACCTATTTCTACAGCCTGATCGATGACATCGTGGCCCGTGTCATCCGCAGCGAGGGCGGCTTTGTCTGGGCCTGCAAGAACTACGACGGCGACGTGATGAGTGATATGGTCTCCACCGCCTTTGGTTCGCTGGCCATGATGACCAGCGTTCTGGTCAGCCCGGACGGCAACTATGAGTACGAGGCCGCCCACGGCACCGTGACCCGCCACTACTACAAGTACCTCAAGGGCGAGGCCACCTCCACCAACCCCATGGCCACCATCTTTGCCTGGAGCGGTGCCCTGAAAAAGCGCGGCGAGCTGGACAGCCTGCCCGCGCTGGTCCGGTTTGGCGAGGCGCTGGAGGCCGCCAGCCTGCAGACCCTCAACGACGGCATTATGACCAAAGACCTCTGCGGCCTGGCGGAGGGCATCACCCCCACCCAGGTGAACAGCGAGGAATTCATCCAGGCCATCCGCACCCGGCTGGAAGCAAAACTGGCATAAGCGATGCATCACGGCCCCTGCCCCGGAACCCCGGCGGCGGGGGCCTTTTTGCGCCTATACAAGGCGGTTGGCCTGTGCTACAATGGGAGCAGAAAAGGCGGTGACAGTATGCAGCATCATCCTCTGCCCGAATACCCTCGCCCGGCCCTGCGGCGGGACAGCTACGAGAACCTGAACGGCCTGTGGCAGTACGCCATCACCAGCTCTGCCGGGCTGCCCGCAAAGTGGGACGGCGACATTCTGGTGCCCTACTCCCCGGAGACGAAAGCCTCCGGCGTGGGGCGCACCCTGCAGCCCGGGGCGTGGCTCCACTACCACCGGAGCTTTGTGCCCCCGGCGGGCATCGGCGGGCGGGTGCTGCTCCACTTCGGGGCTGTGGACTATGCCTGCGCCGTGCAGGTCAACGGCCATCTGGTGGGGGGCCACCGGGGCGGCTACTGGCCCTTTGCGCTGGATATCACCGATGCGCTGAATCCTGCCGGCCATGACCGGCTCTGGGTGGCCGTGCAGGACCCCACCGGCACCGGCGTGCAGGCCCGGGGCAAGCAGACCCTCCGGCCCGGCGGGATGTTCTACCCGGCCCAGAGCGGCATCTGGCAGACCGTCTGGCTGGAGCGTGTGCCGGAAAATTACATCACGGAGCTGACCGTCACCCCGGACTATGATGCCCGCACCGTGACCGTGAAAGCCCATACTTCCCTGCCCGGCGGCGCAGCGAACCTGTGGGCCGTGGTGCGGGCCGGGGGCGTGACCGTTGCCGAGGACTGGGGCAGCGACGAGGCCGACCGGAACGGTGCGGTGACCCTGCACATCCCGGAGGAGCATTTCTTCCCGTGGAGCCCGGACAGCCCGTTTTTGTATGACCTGACCGTGGGCACCACGCAGGGAGAAGAGGAGCAGCGCGACACCGTGCACAGCTACTTTGCCCTGCGCAAGTGGAGCTGTGCGCCGGATGTCCACGGGATCATGCGCTTCTGCCTGAATGGCAAGCCCATCCTGCTCAACGGCCTGCTGGATCAGGGCTACTGGCCCGAGGGCCTGTACACCCCGCCCAGTGATGGGGCAGTGGTGCGGGAACTGCAGACCATAAAAGAGCTGGGCTTCAACCTTCTGCGCAAGCACGCCAAGATCGAGCCGCAGCGCTGGTATTACCACTGCGATAAGCTGGGCCTCATCGTCTGGCAGGACATGGTGAACGGCGGCGGGCCCTACAAGCTCTGGTTCGTGACCTACCTGACCAACGTGTTCCAGCCGCTGCTCCGCCGCCTGCCCGACGCAAGGCCCCTCTGGGGCCTGCTGGGCCGCGAAACGGAAGCGGGCAGGGAAGAATATGCCCGGGAGCTGGAAGCCACGGTAAAGGCCCTGCAGTGCCACCCCTGCGTGGGCTGCTGGGTGCCCTTCAATGAGGGGTGGGGGCAGTTCGATGCCGCCGGGGCCGTGGAGACCGTCCGCAGGCTGGACGATACCCGCCTTGTGGACGAGGCCAGCGGCTGGTATGATCAGGGCGGGGGAGATGTGGATTCCCTACACAACTATTTCTACCCGCTCCGGGTCAGGCCCCGGAGCCGGGTGGTGGCCCTGAGCGAATACGGCGGCATTGCCTGGCCCATGCCCGGCCATGAGCCGCCCCGCAGGGCGTATGGCTACGGCACGGCAAAGAGCCGGGCCGAGCTGACCGCCCGCTGGAAAAAGCTGCAATTGGAAACGGTGCTCCCCCAGCTGAAAAAGGGGCTTTCGGCCCTGGTGTACACCCAGGTGAGCGATGTGGAGGACGAGGTGAACGGCCTGTTCACCTACGACCGCGCCGCCATCAAGCCCGACCCCGCCGCTGTGCGTGCCGTGAACCAGGCGCTGGAAGCGGCGTTTGAGAAAGCGACAGAATAAAAAAAGAAGGCTGTTACCCTGTAACTCCCTCAGTCACGGCTTCGCCGTGCCAGCTCCCTCTCGGAGGGAGCCTTGGCGTAACGGTGAACTGTGAAAGCCTCCCTCTCAGAGGGAGGTGGCATCGCGTCAGCGATGACGGAAGGAGTTTAGGCAACAGCCTTTTTGCATATAAATAAAAACTTAGTTGGTGCTGCTGTTTACGATCTTGGAAGCGGGCATCCTGTTCATGGCGGAGCTGCTCAGATTGTGCTCCAGAGAAGCACCGTAGGCGGTCAGCGCCTCGGAGAGCTCCTCCCCCTTCATATCGTTGAGCACCTGTCCGCGCAGGTCATCCAGCGCCTTCAGGCTCAGCGGGTCGAGCCGCAGGGCGGCCATCAGGGCGTAGCTGTTGTACTTCACAGCCGCTGCCTGCCCGATGGACAGGCCCCGGATGGTGTCGGCGGCACCCTCTGCGGTAAAGGCAGAGGTCACGGTGCTGTCCCCGATGAGCTCCAGAGAAGGTGCATTGGAATCGGAGGAATAGGTGGAGCCCAGCACGGCGTAGACCTCCGGCAGGGCGGAGGTGACCACGCTGGAGAAGTAGCCCAGCAGAGCGCTGCTGAAATCGGAATCGCTCAGGCCGGTCAAGGAAGCAGCGTAGGCATTGGTCTGATCCACGGCATCCTGTACCAAATCCAACATCTCGCTGGTCTGGTCCTCATCGGCAGAGGCATAGGTGCTGGTGTTGTAGAGCGGGATGGTGTAATAGGCCAGCTCGTACATGTTGTTCTCCAGATGGCTGGTCAGGTCGGCATCCGACACCGGGGTCTCGCCGTCCACGCCGTAGACCAGCTCCAGCAGGTCGGTGCTCTTGATGAGGATGCGCTCAAACCGCTGGACGGTGTTCAGGCCGATGCCGTTGGCCTTGTAGGTGTCGCCGTACTGCTCCATCAGCTGGGAGGCGTAGCTGTCGGCCTGTGCTTCCTCTTCTGCGGTCAGCTGGCCGCCCAGCTCCTCAAAGCGGGTCTCGATGGCGGCGTAGGTCTCAAGGTTCTCCATGGTTTTCTGGCTCACATAGTCGCTGACAGTGGCGGTCTCGCCGCTGTCGGCATCCACGGTGATGGTCTGCTTCAGGAAGGCCTTCACATCGGTGGCATCCTGCTCCGAGGTGGCCAGATCAGCGGCCTTCTGGTAAGCGTCGTACTGGGCCAGCAGATACAGGCCCGAGGTGATGTCCACCGTGCCGATGGTGCCCACCGAATCCGGGGTGGAGCCGCAGGCGGCAAGGGAAAATACCATTGCCACGGCGGCAAGAAGTGCGATCAGTTTCTTTTTCATTGTTATGCTCCTGTCGTTCGGATCGCCCGCCCTCTCCGTCAGCGCAAGCGCGCTGCCACCTCTCCCAAGGGGAGAGGCTTTGGCAATTCCCCGCAAGGTCTTGGGGAGCCGCCAGAGGCTCCCCCTTTGGGGGAGCTGGCAAAGCCTATTGGCTTTGACTGAGAGGGTGAGGCCGTTAATCTTTCAAAATATCCTGCATCGCCCGGAGGATGCTCTGCAGCAGCTCCAGCGGCTTTTCCTCTTTTTGCAGGGTGACGGAGAGGTAGGGTTTTGCGCCGGCCCCGGTGACAACGCGGCCGTTGAAGGCCACCAGCAGGCCCTGAATCATCCGGAGGTCCAGCTGCTCTACCTGCAGCACCAGGGTGTCCTTCTTCTGGGTCACCTCGTACACGCCCACAGCGGTGGCCTGCACCCGCGCCAGCGAGACATTGACCAGATCGCTGACCGAGGGCGGCGGGTCGCCGTACCGGTCGATGAGCTCGTCCAGCACATCGGCGGCATCCTCGGGGGTCTGGATGGCGGCGATCCGCTTGTAGGCTTCAATGCGGCCCGGCCCGTCGGCAATGTACGTTTCGGGGATGTAGGCATCCACCCGCAGGTCGATCAGGCACTCGCTCTTGTCGCGCTGCACCGGCTCGCCCTTGGCCCGGGCGATGGCCTGCCCCAGCATCTTCACATAGAGGTCGTAGCCCACGGCCTCCATGTGGCCGTGCTGGCTGTGGCCCAGCAGACTGCCTGCGCCGCGGATCTGGAGATCGCGCATGGCGATGCGGAAGCCGGAGCCGAAGGCCGTGAACTCCCGGATGGCGGAAAGCCGCTTCTGGGCGATGTCGGTCAGGGTCTTGTCCCGCCGGAAGGTGAAGTAGGCATAGGCCTTGCGGCCGGAGCGGCCCACCCGGCCCCGGATCTGGTACAGCTGGGCAAGGCCCATCCGGTCGGCATCCTCAATGATGAGGGTGTTGCAGTTGCGCACATCGATGCCCGTTTCGATCAGGGTGGTGCAGACCAGAATGTCGATCTCGCCGTTGAGCAGATGCTGCCAGACCGGGTTCAGCTCCTCCTCGGTCATCTTGCCGTGGGCAATGCCCACCCGGGCACCGGGTACCAGCTGGCTGACATGGGCGGCGGTGGACTCGATGTTGTCCACCCGGTTGTGCAGGTAGTACACCTGACCGCCCCGGGCCAGCTCCTTTTTCATGGCTTCGGCAAGGATGACATCGTTGTACTCCAGCACAAAGGTCTCCACGGGCTGGCGCTCAATGGGCGGCTGCTCGATGGTGGACAGGTCGCGGATGCCGCTCATGGCCATGTTCAGGGTGCGGGGGATGGGTGTGGCCGAGAGGGTCAGCATATCCACGCCGATGAAGTTTTCCTTCAACTTCTCCTTGTGCTTCACGCCGAACCGCTGCTCCTCATCGATGATGACAAGGCCCAGGTCGTGGAAACGCACATCCTTGGAGAGCAGGCGGTGGGTGCCCACCACAATGTCCACGCTGCCGGACTGCAGGCCCCGCAGGGTCTCCTTTTGCTGTTTCGCGGTACGGAAGCGGGAGAGCATCCCCACCTTGACCGGGAAGGCCTCCATCCGGGAGAGCAGGGTGTTGTAGTGCTGCCAGGCCAGCAGGGTGGTGGGGGCCAGAAGGGCGCACTGCTTGCCGCCCATCACGCACTTGAAGGCCGCGCGCAGGGCAACTTCGGTCTTGCCCACGCCCACGTCGCCGCAGAGCAGGCGGTCCATCGGGTAGGGCTTTTCCATGTCCTGCTTGATCTCGGCGGTGGCGTGGAGCTGGTCGTCGGTCTCGTCGTACTCAAAGCGGGTCTCAAAATCGTTCTGCCAGTCGCCGTCGGGCGGGAAGGCGTATCCCTGGGCCTGCCTGCGCCGGGCGTACAGCTCAATGAGCTCCTGTGCCATCTCCTCGGTGGCTTTTTTCACCTTGGCGCGGGTGCGCTGCCATTCGGTGCCGCCCAGCTTGGCCAGCTTCACCTTTTCCTCATCGCCGGGGGCGGTGTAGCGGCTGAGCAGGTCCAGCTGGGTCACCGGCACATAGAGCACGTCGGAGCCGGAATACTGGATCTTCAGGTAATCCTTGATGGCACCCTGCACTTCCAGCCGCTGGATGCCCGCGTACATGCCGATGCCGTGGCTCTGGTGCACCACATAGTCCCCGGGCTTGATATCTGAAAGGCTGGATAGGGCGTTTTTGTTCTTTTTGCGCTTTTTGTTCTCGGCGGCGGCTTCCTCGTCCAGCCCGTGCCGCCGGGAGGAGATGACCGCCGCGTGGGCAAAGGGGAAGGTGCATCCTGCGGTCAGGTGGCCGGGCAGCACCTGCACGATGCCCTTGGCCGGGCGCACGTCCCGGCTCATGCTCACGGAGTAGCCCTTGTCTGTCAGGTCCCGGGTCAGGGCGGCGGCACCCTTGGGGGTGCCGGAGAAGAGGGTGACGGCATAGCCCTGGGCGATCAGCGGGTCAAGATCCTCCCGCAGGGAGGCCAGGTCGCCGCCCCAGTTGGGGGCCGCAAAGGCCTCCACGTTGATGAGGTCTTTCAGCTTGAACTCGTTCATCCCCCGCAGGAAGTTCTCACACAGCAGGGTGCTCTGTTTCTGGGCCGCAATGGCAAGGTCGTCCATGGTCTGGTAGAGCACGTCCAGCCCCGGGCAGAGCACGCCCTCCTCCAGCAGGCCGGTCAGCTCCTCGCCCCGGCGGTACTCGGTGGCCTTCTGGGCATCCCGGATGCCGCCCACCTCGTCCAGCACGAAGATGGGGCTGTCCAGATGGTCCAGCAGGGTGGCGGGCTGCGGGTAGCGGATGCCGTAATACTTGTCCATGGCTTCGGGCATCAGGCCGGAATCCAGCTGGGCAAGGTCGGCCTCTGTGGCCTTTTCCATGGCGGTGCGTTTTTTGCCCCGCGCCTTTTTGATGGCTCCGCGCAGAGCCTCGGCCGTCTCGGCGGTGTTGCCGAACAGCACCTCGCGGGCGGGGGAAAGGTAGATCTTTTCCAGACTGCCGTCCCGGCGCTGGGTCAGCAGGTCGAAGGAGGCCAGCGAATCAATCTCATCGTCCCAGTATTCCACACGGGCGGGCTGGTGCATGTCCGGCGCGTAGATGTCCACGATATCGCCGCGTACACTGAACTGGCCCGGGCCGTCCACCTGACTGCGCCGGACGTACCCGGCGGCAAAGAGCCGCGCCACCAGCGCTTCCCGGTTGTAGACCATGCCGGGCTTGAGGGTGAGGGTGTTCCGCAGGAACTCATCCCGGGGCACAGTGTATTGCAGCAGCGCCTCGGCGGGTACGCAGACGGCGTTCAGCCGCCCGCCCGCCAGTGCGCCCAGCACCGACAGGCGGCGATACTCGTACTCGCGGCCCGCGCCCTCCACCGGCCGCAGCATGAAGTCCCGGGGCGGGAACACCGCCGCGGTCAGGCCCAGCGCCTTGAGGTCGTCTGCAAAGTGGGTGGCCTCGGCCTCGCCGGGGGTCACGATGCAGACCAGCCGTCCCAGATCCTTCTGCAAAGCGGCGTACAGCAGGGCACGGCCCGCAGGCGGCAGGCCGAACAGCGCCGCCGGGCCCGGGGTACGCAGGCTCTCCGCAATCTTCTGATATTCCGCTGTGCTTTTCAGCAGCGCTTCGTACATCGTAGACCTCCTCTCGAAGCAAACACTTTTGGAAAGCTAAACCCCACCGTCATTGCTTCGCAATGCCACCGCCCCTACTAGGGGCGGCCTTGGCAAAAACGTAAAACTTTACGCAATGCCAAGGGCCCCCCTATTAGCGGGGGCTGTCGCCGCAGGCGACTGGGGGGTTCTCCCTCACCCATTATACTTGCTCTGTGCCAGTCCCAGCTTACCGTCCATGATGAGCTTGGCCGCTGCCTCCAGGTCGGGGTAGCGGTCGGCCATGGCCTTGGCATCCTCGGGCGGGAACTTGCCCAGCACCCAGTCGGCAAGGTCATAGTCCGGGCGGGGCTTGGCACCCACGCCGATGCGGATGCGGGGGAAGTTCTCCACGCCCAGCCGGGCAATGATGCTCTTCAGGCCGTTGTGCCCGCCTGCCGAGCCGGAGGGCCGGATGCGCAGCTTGCCGGGAGCCTGGGTGATATCGTCGCACAGGACGATGACGTGGTCAGCAGGGATCTTGAAAAAGCCCGCCAGTGGGGCGATGGAATCGCCGGAGAGGTTCATGTAGGTCAGGGGTTTCAGCAGCACCACCTTGTGGCCGTCCACCTCGCCCTGGCCCCACAGGCCCTGAAACTTGGTTTTGCTGACGCTGATGCCCCATTTGCCCGCCAGAGAGTCCAGCGCGGCAAAGCCCGCGTTGTGGCGGGTGCCATCGTATTTTGCTTCCGGGTTGCCAAGGCCCGCGATCAGCCAGATGTCGTTTGCATTCATAGTTGTTGTTTTGCCTTTTCTTTTTTGCTTAAAATAATGTGTGGTACAGTTCTTTAGTATAACATACGCGCGAAGAAAAAGAAATCTGTTTTGCGGGAAAAACACAAAGCCGCCCTATATCGGTACAGATACAGGGCGGTACTTTTTGTATAATACCTTATAAAACAGCGGGAGAGTTACTTGTTCTGCTCCTTCTCCAGCTTCTGCTTTTTGGCGATATAGGCTTCCATCTTGGGGGCGGCCCAGCCCTCAAGGTTGGTCTGGCGGTCGCGGGCGATGCCCAGTGCCTGGGCGGGCACATCCTTGGTGATGGTGCTGCCTGCGGCGGTGTAAGCGCCGTCGCCCACCTTGACCGGAGCCACAAGGTTGGTGTTGCAGCCGATGAAGCAGTAATCGCCGATCTGGGTGCGGAACTTATCCTTGCCGTCGTAGTTGCAGGTGACAGTGCCGCAGCCGAAGTTGCAGTACTTGCCCACATCGCTGTCGCCGATGTAGGTCAGGTGGCTCACGGTGTTGCCCCGGGCAAAGTTGGAGTTCTTGGTCTCCACATAGGCACCCAGATGCACGCCGTAGTCGGTGACAGTGTTCACCCGCACATGGGTGAAGGGGCCGATGTTGTTGTGGGGGCCCAGATGGCTGCCGTAGACTTGGCTGGCGTTGACGGTGGTGCCCTCGTCCACGGTGCTGTCCTCGATCAGGCTGTTGGGGCCGATGACGCATCCTGCGCCGATGACCGTGTTGCCGCGCAGGATGGTGCCTGCCAGAATGGTGGCTCCCGGGGCGATGACAACGCCTTCGTCGATCTGGACGGTACGGCTCTCAATGTTCACGCCGTTGGCGATGTGAAAAAGCAGGATGTTCTCGCGCCGGCTTTCGGCAGCGTCCAGTTTGGCGCGTGCTGCGGCTAGAGCTTCGTTGGAAATGGTTTCCATAAATAGTGTCCCTCCTTGGGAAGGTGTGGTATTTTGTTGTATCCATGAGGGAGAAATTCCGGCCCGTTCCGCAGGTGGAATTCCACCGGAAATTTTAATGGATAACAGCATGTATCCAAGACACGGAAAAATAGCTCTGCAAAACAAAAAACCTCTCGAACTTTCTCCCATTTTATAATAGCGGAAAATTGAGTAAAATTCAAGGGAATTGCACAAAATTTATCAAACAAATTCGGTGTTTTGCCCGGTGGCAACGTGGGAATTTTCTGGTATAATAGTTTAGCATTCACAAGACAATGTTCATCAGCTTTGAGAAAAAAGTGCGATGAGACCGCCGGGCGTGGCACCGGGGGTCACCAAATGGGAGGTAAACACGCATGAGCAAAAAGTATCTGTACTACTTCAGCGAGGGCAACGATGCCTTCGGCGGCGACAAGGTCACCATGAAGAATACTCTGGGCGGCAAGGGTGCCGGTCTGGCAGAGATGACTGCTGCCGGTATGCCGGTTCCCCAGGGCTTCACCATCACCACGGATGCCTGCACCCAGTACTATGCAGACGGCCGTCAGATCAATGACGATATCACTGCTGACATCTTCGAGCATCTCAAGGGTCTGGAAGAGATCACCGGCAAGAAGTTTGGCGACAACACCAACCCCCTGCTGGTCTCTGTCCGTTCCGGTGCCCGTCAGTCCATGCCCGGCATGATGGACACCATCCTGAACCTGGGCCTGAACGACGAGGCTGTGGAAGGTCTGGCCAAGAAGACCGGCAACGCCCGCTTCGCATACGACTGCTACCGCCGCTTTGTGCAGATGTTTGCAGACGTTGTTATGATGGTCCCGAAGAGCCTGTTCGAGGTCGAGATCGACAAGATGAAGGAAG
>OLXI01000295.1_pt1 | contig 32875 bp, 29 predicted proteins | sample 1674181 | NCBI WGS metagenome assembly OLXI01 (sample SAMEA103958148, study PRJEB25191) | human gut metagenome | reverse complement strand
ATAAACCTTTTTTACCGGCTTATGCTTGGGAATGGTAATAACAGCTTTGCCTTTTTTGCGAAACGAAAAATGGCTGCTGCCACTTCGCGGAGATTGCATTTCATAGCCGTAGCTTTCAAGTATTTTCTGCAATTCCTCAAACCGCATATCAGGCGATAATTTCTTCAGCTTGTACATGAGCTTTTCCCATTGTGACATAGCTTCTTTCTACCTCCATTATACTTGGTGTCATATGTGGTGTCAATAAAAAAGGCATCTGCCGAAAGCTCGACAGATGCCACTGACTCACACAGTCAGGCACGACATTTTCGCTAAACGAAGATAATCATGCAACTGCTTATAGTCTAACATATATATTTTATATTGTAAAATTTTCTTTACGCTCTCTTGCCCCCAAGCTCACGCAGCAGCTCCTCCGGCGTAATGTTGTGATAAGCCAGAAGCACCAGGCAGTGATACCACAAATCTGCCATTTCGTGCAGCACCTTATCCTTTTCGCCGTTTTTGGACGCTATAATCGTTTCCGTAATTTCGTTGCCCAGCTTTTGCAGCAGCTTATCCTGACTGCCGCTCATGAGGAATTTCATCTCCGCATCATCAGCCTGACGCTTGTACAAAATCATGCGGTACAGTTCGCTGATAACCTTCGGCAGGCCTTCTACCTCAGGCACCGGCAGATTGGACGTATGCCACAGCGGATTATGGAAGCAGGAATATTCACCTGTATGGCAGGCCACACCCTGCTGCTCTACCTTTACGAGCAATGCATCACCGTCACAGTCATAGAACAGCTCTACAACCTTCTGCAGATTACCGCTTGTTGCGCCCTTGTTCCACAGCTCCTGACGGCTGCGGCTCCAGAACCAGGTATAACCTGTTTCTAATGTTTTGAGCAGTGACTCCTCATTCATGTACGCCAGCATAACAACATCGTTCGTGCGTACATCTACAACGACAGCAGGCACAAGTCCCCTGCTGTCAAATTTAATTTTAGAAATATCAATCTGCATTATAACCTCACCTCTATACCTCGAGAACGCAGATACTCCTTCACCTGCTTAATGGTGAAGGTTTTATAGTGAAAAACAGAGGCCGCCAACACAGCGTCAGCGCCACCTTCTGTCAGCACATCATAGAAATCCTCCAGCTTACCTGCACCGCCGCTGGCGATAACAGGCACATTTACGGCACTGCTCACGGCCTTCGTCAGAGCAATGTCATAGCCGTTTTTCGTGCCGTCGGCATCCATACTTGTCAGCAGGATTTCTCCGGCACCGAGCGCTACGCCTTTTTTTGCCCATTCTACGGCATCAAGGCCCGTCGGCTTACGCCCGCCCTGCACATAAACCTCCCACTTGTTCTCACCGCATTTACGTGCATCAATTGCGAGAACAATGCACTGGTTGCCAAACAGCTTGGCACCGTCGGCAATCAGCTGCGGATTTTTTACCGCTGCGGAATTGAGCGAGGTTTTGTCAGCACCGGCACGTAAAGCATTTTTGATATCCTCAACACTGCTGATGCCGCCGCCGACTGTCAGCGGCATAAAAACCTTGGCAGCAGTTCTGCTGATAACATCCAGCATCGCCTTGCGCTCCTCAAAGGTCGCAGTAATATCAAGGAAAACAAGCTCATCGGCACCCTCGGCGTCATACGCCGCCGCACGCTCCACCGGGTCACCGGCATCACGCAGACCGACAAAGTTCGTGCCCTTGACAACACGTCCTTCCTTAACATCAAGACAAGGAATAATTCTCTTCGTAAGCATCTTATTCCTCCTTTGCCGCAGCAATTTTTAAAGCGTCAGGCAGATTAACGGCACCGGTATAAATTGCCTTACCGATAATGCAGCCTGCTACGCCATCCTTTTCGTATTTTTTTACGTTGCGGATATCATCGAGCGAAGCTACACCGCCGCTAGCAATAATCGGTACGCCGCAGGCACGCGCCAGCGCCGCTGTCGCTTCGGCATTTACACCGCTGAGCATACCGTCACGGCTGATATCGGTAAAGATAATCGTTGCCACGCCGTAGTCCGCCATTTTTTTGGCAAGCTCGGTTGCGGCAACGCCGCTGCCCTCGCCCCAGCCTTCGATAGCTACATCGCCGTTCTTCGCATCAATGCCTACAGCGATATGTCCGGGATATTTGGCGCAGGCCTCTTTGACAAGCTCAGGATTCTTTACGGCAGCGCTGCCCAAAATCAGGCGCTCCACACCAAGCTCCAAAAGCTTTTCTACTGCCTGCAGATTGCGGATACCGCCGCCAAGCTCCACCGGAATTTTTACAGTTTTAAGAATGCGTTCAATCACAGGCAGGTTTTTGCCTTCGCCCGCCAGCGCACCGTCAAGATCAACAAGATGCAGCCATTCGGCACCGAAGGCCGCCCACTTGGCAGCCATCTCCGCCGGGTCATCGGCAAAAACAGTTTCCGCATCAAAGCGTCCCTCCGTCAGACGCACACAGCGTCCGCCGCGGATATCTATTGCAGGATATATAATCATAATTTTCCCCTCATAATTCAACAAAATTTTTCAGCAGGCACATGCCGACTCTGCTCGACTTTTCCGGATGGAACTGGAAGGCCTGTACCTTACCGCGTCCTACGGAAGCAGTAACCTCCATGCCATAGTCACAGACCGAGGTAATAATGCTTCTGTCCTCCGGCTCCGCATGAAAGCTGTGCACAAAGTAAACGTATTCACCCTCCGCACCCTCTAAGAGCGGGGACGGACTACGCAACTCCAGCTTATTCCAGCCCATATGCGGAATCTTCAGCTCGGTATGCAGCAAGCGCACCTGACCTTTGAAAAAGCCCAGGCCCTTAACTCCCGGCGCTTCGTCACTGCCCTCAAATAAAAGCTGCATGCCCAGGCAGATGCCGAGAAAAGGCTTGCCGCTGTGCAGGCTGTCCATAATCACGGGAATCAGGCCTGACTTTTCCAGGTTTGCCATGCAATCGCCAAAGGCACCTACACCCGGAAGCAGAATTTTTTCAGCCTGCGCAATCACAGCAGCATCGCTTGTCACCACAGGCTCCGCGCCGATAGAACGCAGCGCATTCTGTACGCTGTAAAGATTGCCCATGCCATAATCTATAATCATTATTTTTTTACTCATATATTTTCCCTCATGCTAACTCAAAACACGTGTGATGCAGCCGGTGCTTTATAACACGCATTAAAGTGTCCCCTTGCTGCTCATAACACCATGCACACGGCTATCAAAGGCTACTGCCTCGGACAACGCTCTGGCAAAGCCCTTGAAAATCGCTTCGATGATGTGATGCGTATTCTTGCCGTAAAGCACGCGGATGTGCAGCGTGAGGCCTGCTTGCATTGCCAAAGCACGGAAGAATTCCTCCGTCATCTCGGCATCGTAAATGCCAAGCTGTACCTTAGGAATATCCGCATCAAAAACAAGATACGGACGGCCGCTGAAATCAAGGCACACCTGCACCAGCGCCTCATCCATCGGCAAAAAGCAGTTGCCGTAACGGTGAATGCCTGCTTTATCGCCCACAGCCTCCTTCAGTGCCTGACCAAGTACAATACCGCAGTCCTCCACCGTATGATGGCTGTCAACATCTAAGTCGCCCACAGCATGCACCACCAGATCACTGAAGCTGTGCTTCGCCAAAAGCGTCAGCATATGGTCAAAAAAGCCGATGCCTGTATTAATTTCGCAGCTACCGCTGCCATCAAGACACCATTCGGCGCTGATGCCTGTTTCCAGTGTTTTTCTTTCTACATTACCGCTTCTCATGCTTTTACCTCCGCACACAGCTCGGTGATTTTAGCAATAATCTGCTTGTTTTCTTCAGGTAAGCCGATGGTGATACGCAGGCAGCCCTGCAGCACCGGATGCGTACTGAAATCACGCACCAGAATACTGTTGGCCAGCAGATACTTAAATATCAGCTTACCTCCGGCAGCCTGCTCCGGCAATCTTTCGCTAAACTTCGCCGCATAAGCCTTGGCAAGCTGCTGCATCAGTTCTCCCTCCGAACGGAAGGTAACAAAATTAGTTGCCGTCGGCCATACCTTAAAGCCTAAGGCTTTAAGGCAGTCTGCAAATTTATCGCGTTCCTCACGGATTGTTTTAATGCGCTCCTTATACAGTTCCTTGTTTTCGTAAACAGTTTTGGCTGCCATCAGCGTAAAGGCATTTACATGATACGGCAGCAAAGCCTTCCCCAGCTGACGCACCAGCCCCAGCGCACCCACTGCATAACCGCAGCGCAATCCTGCCAAACCATAGGCCTTGGAAAAGGTGCGGAAGACCATCAGATTGCTGTAGCGTCCGACCAAGCTCAAAGTAGAGCCTGCTACCAGCCACAGCTTGTGCATCGGACGCAAATCATTCGGTGCCAGCTCCTTGCCATCGGCAAATTCCATGTAGGCCTCGTCCATAATAACAGGGCAATCTACATTAGCGAGAATTTTTTCCATAGCTGCCAGGCTGTTATAGTTGCCTGTCGGGTTGTTCGGATTGCAGACAATCAACAGCGAAGGCTGCTGCTCCTTACAAAAGCTGATAACGCTGTCAGCATCAACAAAGCCTTCGGCTGTCAGCGGATAGCGCACCTCCTCGCTGTCGGAAAGGGCAGCGTACTCGCCGTACATGGAAAATGACGGCCAAGGTACGGCAATCTTTTTGCCCGGCCCTCCAAAAACATAGCAGGCCTTTTCCAACAGCTCACTGGAGCCGTTGCCGATTTTTACACAGTCAATATCCACATCCAGCTCTTTGGCAATCACTTCGCACAGGTTTTCCGATTTAATCGGCGGATAACGGTTAAAAGGAAAGCGCGCGGTGCGTTGGGTAATTTTTTCCGCAATCTCCTGCGGCAGCGGGTAATTGCTTTCGTTGGCGTTAACAATAATATCCGCCGCCACGCTTTCTACGGCATATTCCTCCATCGCCTCAATACTTTGGCGAACAGTAAAGCTACTCATCTTCTGCCTCCTTATTTACCCACACGTTTACGAATAGCGTTGGCATGAGCCTGCAGGCCCTCTGCTTCAGCCAAGGTAATAATATCGTCAGCAGCAGCCATCAATGCCGGAGCAGTGTAGGCAATAATACTAGTTTTCTTCATAAAGGTTTCTACGTTCAGTACGGAATAGAACTTCGCCGTACCGCCTGTCGGCAGAACGTGGTTCGGTCCTGCATAGTAATCGCCCAGCGGTTCCGGTGAATAAGCACCCAGGAACATAGCTCCGGCATTACGGATATACGGCATAATTTCAAACGGTGCCTTAGTCATGATTTCCAAGTGCTCCGGTGCAGAAAGGTTAGCCATTTCGATAACGGTAGGCATATCCTTGGCAAGGATAATCTTGCCTGCCTGCTGCAGTGAGGTACCGGCGATTTCCTTACGCGGCAGCTGTGCCAGCTGTACTTCGATTTCCTCGCCCACAGCATTAGCTACACGCTCGCTGTCGGTAATCAGGATAGCGCAGGCCAACGGATCATGCTCTGCCTGGCTCAGAAGGTCTGCTGCCAGATAGGTCGGGTTAGCGCTGTCATCTGCTACAATCAAGATTTCGCTCGGGCCGGCAAGCATATCAATATCAACGTGACCGATAACGGCTTTTTTAGCCAAAGTTACGAAGATATTGCCGGGGCCGGTAATTTTTTCTACCTTCGGTACGGTTGCGGTGCCAAAGGCCAGCGCAGCAATCGCCTGTGCGCCGCCCATTTTATAAATTTCTGTAACGCCGATTAATTTTGCCGTTACCAGTACGTTCGGATTAACCTTGCCGTCCTTTCCGGGCGGTACGGCCATCACAATGCGGGGAACGCCTGCTACCTTTGCCGGGCAGGCATTCATCATTACAGACGAAGGATAAGCAGCAGTGCCGCCGGGAACATAAATACCGACGGAATCAACCGGGGTAACCTTTTGGCCCAGCAGTGAACCGTAAGGACGGTTCGTAAGCCAGGTTTTCGGCATCTGCTCCTCATGGAACTTCATAACATTGGCGATGGCACGCTCCAAAGCAGCCTTCACTTCCGGTTTGACAATAGCTTCCGCTTCCGCAAATTCTTCCTCGGTTACACGGATATTTTCCGGTGTCAGCTCTACGCGGTCAATCAGCTTAGTATAGTAAAAAAGGCTTTCATCACCGTTTTTGCGCACATCAGCAACAATCTGTTCAACAACCTGTGCTGCCGTCATGTGTCTGCCGAACATAGCATCCGTACCTGCCTGAATGCGCGGAGATAATTCCACCTCGTCAAAAGCCTTCTTCTTCATTAAAGCAGCAATCTCTGCTGCGCTCATCTTTCTTGCGTCTGTAACCTGCATTTTATTTATCCTCCTCATTTAAAACAATACGTAAATCCTCAACCAGCTTGTGCAAGCGCGCAAATTTCAGCTTGAAGCTGGCGCGGTTGGAAATCAGTCTGGCAGTAGCGGTAAAAATAGAATCAACCTCCGCCAGTTTATTTTCTTTCAGGGTACGCCCTGTTTCTACTATATCTACAATCATTTCGCTCAGGCCCACGATAGGTCCAAGCTCAATCGAGCCGTTGAGCTTCACGATTTCTGTCTGAATGCCCAGCTTATTGAAATAAGCCTTGGCGCAGTTAGGATACTTCGTTGCTACCCGCAGGTGAGCATAATCCGTCAGCTTAGCGCGTCGCTTAGCCTCCGGCACTGCCATCATCAGGCGGCAGCGGCCAAAGCCCAAATCCAACAGCTCTACTACGTCCTTATCCTGCTCCAGCAGCACATCCTTGCCGATGATACCGATATCTGCTGCACCGTATTCTACATACGTCGGCACATCAACGGTCTTGGCAATAATAAAGCGCACCTTGGTTTCCTCGTTGCTGATAACCAGCTTACGCGAATCCTCGGTAACATTTTCGGCGCTGTAGCCTACCTTCGCCAACAGGCGTACAGACTTATCGAACAGCTTGCCCTTAGGCAATGCTATAGTAATGTATTCGTCCATAAAAATACCCCTCTATATTTCCCAGCCATAAGCTTAATGCGTCTAATTTTTTCCTTTAAGCTTATTCTACATATACTAACGATTTACAGCCATATTCCTTTACTGCGAGCGCTGCTCCCTGCAGGTCCGCAGCCTCGGTCAGCAGCTTCACGCTACGACCTTCGCGGCGCAATGCTGTCGCTTTGGCAATCGCCTCTGGCAGCTTGCCTTCGCTCCAGGCTACCAGTACATCCCAGGTGCGGTTATTGGTAATAACGCCGTTGCGCTCCAAAGCCAGCAGTACGCGGTCCACGCCGACAGCAAAGCCTGTTGCCGGGCACTCCAGACCGAAGCGCTGCATCATCTTATCGTAGCGTCCGCCGCCTGCCACCGGATAACCCATTTCCGGCAGGTACACTTCAAAAAGCATGCCCGTGTAATAGTCAAGCGAACGATATAAGCCAAGGTCAAAGCTCAAATAGCCTGCTGCACCGTAAGCATCCACCAGCTTGTAGATTTTGCGCAAATCATTCAGAGCGCCTTGGCACTTAGTGTTAGTTACTATTGCAGCAACCTTGTCCAAAAGCTCTATGCCACCCTGCAGGAAGAGGAAATCGGCAAAAAGCTGCTTGATTTCCGGACGGATATTTTCCATCGCATCTGCCATTTGCTGCATACCCACAGCATCATGACGGCGCAGGTAATCCTTCAGCTGCTGCAGCTGAGCAGCATCAAAGCCTGCTTCCTCCGCCAGGCCGTTGATAAAATCAACGTGCCCCAAGCTGATAGCGAACTTCTGCAAGCCTGCAGCCTGCAATGCTTCGGCTGCCAGCACGATAACCTCGGCATCGGCAGCAGCGCCGCTGGCACCCAGCATTTCTACACCAGCCTGCTCAAATTCGCATTGCCGTCCTGCCTGAATTTCTTCATAACGGTAAAGATTTGCCAGATAGCAAAGACGTTTGATCTTTTCGCCGCCCTGCAGGCGCGTCGCTGTCAGGCGGGCAATCGGTGCCGTCATATCATTGCGCAGAGCCAGCAGATTATTGCTGCGGTCAAAAAAACGGAAGTCCCCTTTGGCACCGGAAGCGCCGAAGGTATCAACATATTCGAAATCGGGTGTTTTTACCTCATCGTAACCCCATTTGTCAAAAACGTTGATAATTGCATTTTCAATTCCGCGGCGTGTCTTCATCTCTCCCGGCAGAATATCCTTGGTTCCGTATGGAACCTGGTATACCTTATTAGTCATCTTCTTTCTTCCTCTCTTTTATAACTTGCATAACAGAATTATAACCATCCGCGCCGTAAACAAGACAACGCTTAACACGTGAAATGGTTGCGGTGCTGGCACCGGTTTTCTCTACGATAGTTTCGTAAATACAGCCTTCATCCAGCATGCGCGCTACCTCCAGGCGCTGTGCCATGGCCTTCAACTCGCTGATAGTACAGATATCCTCAAAAAATTTATAGCATTGCTCCTCATCCTTTAAGCTGAGAATCGCTTTGAATAACTGGTCTGTTAAATGATCATGAATATTTGCTGCCATTTTTTAGTTTCCTCCTGTGCGTTACGTGCATATAACGATAGTACTTTAACTCACTAACTCGTAAAAATACTTTAATACTTTATCTTGTGAAAGTCAAGAAAAATTTACAAAAAATCTTTTTTCCGCAGGTTTTGTAAAAAATTTCGCATTCCCCTTTACAATTACCTAGTATTTTGATATAATTTGAGCAATTCCTGAAATCCATTGGACGCAGCTTTACAGCTTTACAGTTTTTCAGTAAATTTTACGCAAAACTGTTGACAATATCCTAAAATAGATGTATGATTATTTCATTCAAACTTAACAGAGATTTCATCAAGAGTAGCTGAGGGACTGGCCCGATGAAGCTACGGCAACCACACATCAGTGAACGGTGCCAATTCCAACGGATAATTCCGGCAGATGAAGATTACAAATGCAACGTATCCTTCGCCGTGCCGGTGAAGGATTTTTTTTACGCCGGCCGTCAATCACCCGGCGACAGACGTACATCGAAGAATGCTGCTTTAAAGGAGCATCCGTTGCCTTCTATGAAAATAATCTCTCACACTCAAATAAGGACCGGTCATAAAATCCGGTCGCATTAGAAAGGAACACAAGAATGATAGAACTAGTTAATGTAGAAAAAACCTACTACAGCAAGGCTGGCGACATCCATGCTCTGCACAAAACAAGCCTGAGCATCAAGGCTGGCGAAATTTTCGGTATCATCGGTCTTTCCGGTGCTGGCAAATCCACATTGGTGCGCTGCATCAACATGCTGGAAAAACCGACTGCAGGCCAGGTATTCGTTGACGGCCAGGAGCTGACCGCCATGAGCGAAGCACAGCTGCGTAAAGCACGTCAAAACATCGGCATGATTTTCCAGCACTTCAACCTGCTGGCAAGCCGTACTGTTTATGATAACATCGCTTTTCCGCTGGAAATCCAAGGTCTGAGCAAGAGCGAAATCGACAAGCGCGTACGTCCTCTGCTGGAGCTGGTACAGTTGGAAAGCCGTGCCAACTACTATCCCAGCCAGTTGTCCGGCGGCCAGAAACAGCGTGTAGGCATTGCCCGCGCCCTGGCAAGCAATCCTAAGGTACTTCTGTGCGACGAAGCAACCAGCGCCCTCGATCCGCAGACTACCAAATCTATTCTGCATCTGCTGCAGGACATCAACAAAAAGATGAATCTGACCATCGTGCTGATTACACACCAGATGGAGGTTGTAAAAACTATCTGTGACCGCGTTGCTGTTATCGAAAGCGGCGACATCATTGAAGAAGGCCCGATGATTGACGTTTTCACCAATCCGCAGCACCCCACTACCAAGGAATTTACCAAGAGCGTTATCAACGCCGAGCTGCCTGATATCGTTAAACAGATGAAATTAAGCGATACCTATACCGAAGGCAGCAAGCTGTTGGTGCGTATCTCCTTCATCGGCGACAGTGCCAGCGAGCCTATTATTTCCGGTATGGTTAAACATTTTGATGTTGACGTAAGCATTATTTCCGGTAATACCGACCAGCTGAAGGATGTCCTCTTCGGCACCCTGCTGATTGAGATTTCCGGCAACCGCGAGCGCATTAAAAATGCATTGGAATATCTGCATCAGCAGCATCTGAAAACGGAGGTAATTGGCTATGAGTCCTGATATGATTGACCTTTTAATAAAATCCTTTTGGGAAACCTGCTACATGGTTTTCGCTTCCACCGCACTTTCCACTTTAATCGGCATTCCGCTGGGCGTAATCCTTACCGTAACCCGCAAGGACCACATTTTGCCGAACCAGCCGCTTAACACTATTTTGGGCGCGATTGTCAACGCAACACGTTCCACGCCTTTCATTATATTAATGGTAGCAATTATTCCGCTGACACGTATGATTGTCGGCTCTTCCATCGGTACTACCGCAGCAATCGTGCCGCTGACTATTTCCGCAGCACCGTTCATTGCACGTATCATTGAATCTTCTCTGCTGGAAATCAACCCCGGCATTATCGAAGCAGCTCAGGCTATGGGTGCAAGCCCGATGCAGATTATCACTAAGGTACTGCTTCCAGAAGCAATGCATTCCATCGTACTTGGTGTAACGCTTGCAATCATCAGCTTAATCGGCTATTCCGCAATGGCCGGCACCTTAGGCGGCGGCGGTCTTGGTGACCTGGCAATACGCTACGGCTACCAGCGCTTCCAGATGGATGTTATGATTGCCACCGTTGTCGTGCTCATCGTCATGGTACAGGCAATGCAGTCCTTAGGCGATTACGCATCCAAAAAGCTTAACAAAAACAAACTGTAATCTACAGGCCAAATGAGGATTTACAACGATGAAGCGAGTTTCATCGACGTAATAAAGAAAAAAGCCGCTGCTGTCTGACAGCAGACCACCATTATTTTAGGGAGGAACAACTTATGAAGAAAATTACCAAACTTTTACTCACCGTTGCGCTCTGCGCACTGACCATCATCGCCGCAGGCTGCGGCGGTGACAACAAGGCAGCCGACAAAAAGGCTGACCCGAACGCACCTGTTAAAATAGGCGTAACCGCAGGTCCGCACGCTGAAATCATGGACAACGTTAAAAAGCTGGCTGAAAAACAAGGCCTGAAAATCGAAGTTGTCGAATTCTCCGACTATGTAACCCCGAACGTATCCCTGGCACAGGGCGAGCTGTTTGCCAACTCCATGCAGCATGCTCCGTATCTGGCAGCAACTCTGAAAAAAGAGCCTAAATTCGAGCTGGTTGAAGCTTTCAAAACCGTAAACTTCCCGATGGCTATCTATTCCACCAAATACAAAAAGGTTGAGGATATCCCGGCAGGTGCAACCATCGGCATTCCTAACGATCCGTCCAACGGTGCTCGCGCACTTCTGGTTCTGGCTGACAAAGGCTTCATCGAAGTTAAGGATAAAAACGATGTTTCCACCTCTGTAGCAAGCATCACCAAAAATCCGAAAAACTATAAAATCCAAGAGTTGGACGCCGCTTCTATTCCTAAAGCAATGGGCGACCTTGATATTGCCGTAATCAATGCCAACTATGCACTGGTTGCCAAGTTGAATCCGTCTAAGGACAGTCTGCTGGTTGAACGCGCCGATAACCCGTTTGTTAACATCTTCGTAACCACCAAGGCTAACGAAAAGGATCCGCGTATGGAACAGCTGAAGAAGATTTACACCTCCGCTGAAAACAAAAAATTCATCGAGGATCACTTCAAAGGTTCCATTACTCCGGCATTCTGATTTATCAAAGCATAGCACAAAAGCTCCCGCAGACTTCTGTGGGAGCTTTTCTTACACTAATAGAATTTCTAAAAAAATTTCGCGTTTAGCACTTTACAAATTTAGCATACTAAAGTATAATGGGTACATAGTTAAATGCTAATTAACAAATGAGGTGTGAAAAATGAAAAAATTAGTAGCTTTAGTAATGGGCCTGATGATGATGCTCATGATGGTTGCCGGCTGCGGCAGCGACGGCCCGAAAAAAATGGTAATCGGTCTGGACGATAACTTCGCTCCTATGGGTTACCGCAATGAAAAGAATGAAATCGTCGGCATGGATATCGACCTTGCACGCGAAGCCTGCAAGCGTGCCGGCATGGAAGTAGAATTTAAACCAATCGACTGGGGTGCAAAGGAAGCAGAGCTCAAATCCAAACGCATTGATGCTATCTGGAACTGCTTCACCGTTAACCCGGAGCGTGAAAAGGTATATGGCATGTCCAAGCCTTACATCAACAACTCCCAGCTGGTTGTTGTTCCTAAGGATTCTCCGATTAAAACCCTCGAAGATTTAAAGGGTAAAATCGTAGCAGTACAGGATGACAGCACAGGTTCCTACCTGCTCGAGCAGCCTGCACACAAAGAGCTGGCAGCTTCCATGAAGGAAGTTCGCAAATATCCCGACTTCGCAGCTATTTACATGGAAATAGACAACAAACGTGTTGATGCTGCTATCGTAGACGCAGTTCTTGCTCGCGGCTATTATGACAAAAAGAAACCCGGTGCCTACAGAATTCTTGAGCAGAACATGGGCGATGAGGTTGTAGCAATTGCCTTCCGTAAGGACGACAAAGACTTCAAAGACCGCATCGACAAAGCTATGGATGAAATGAAAAAAGACGGTACCTGCAAAAAGATTTCCGAAAAATGGATGGGCGCAGATATCACAAAATATTAATTTGTTATCACTTGAGGGCTGTCGCATTTAGCGGCAGCCCATATTATAATTATATGGAGAGAAATAATTTATGGATTACGTTTTAAATATCATCCCTCAGATGATGGATGGCTGCCTGGTATCATTTCAAGTTTTTATTATCACCATCGTACTGAGCATTCCGTTGGGCATTCTGCTCAGCCTCGGCCGTGTTTCCGGCATTAAACCCCTGCAGGCCCTCATCGGCGGCTACGTTTGGATTCTGCGCGGCTCCCCGCTGATGCTGCAGATTTTCTTCGTTTACTTCGTACTGCCGTCCGTAGGCATTCGCCTGCCGGACTTTGAATCGGCCATCGTAGCCTTTGTATTAAACTACGCTGCCTACTTCTGCGAAATCTTCCGCGCCGGCATTCAGGCAATTCCTGCAGGCCAATATGAAGCAGCACATACTTTGGGCATGAACTATGTGCAGACCATGCGCCGCATTATCCTGCCACAGGTTATCCGCATCATCCTGCCGCCTATCAGCAACGAAACCATTACTCTGGTAAAGGATACCTCCTTGGTATACGTTCTGGCGATGAACGATCTGATGCGTACCGCACGTAATCTGGTACAGCGCGACTTTTCTATTACCCCCTTCATCGTTGCAGCTGTCTTCTACCTGCTGGCAACTCTGATTTTAACCATTGTTTTTGAACGTCTGGAAAAACGCTTCTCCAGATATGACCAATAGGAGGAGTAACCACTATGACTACTAAAATCAAAGCAACCAATATCTGGAAAAAATTCAATAACCTCGAAGTACTCAAGGGCATCGACCTAGAAGTAAACGAGGGTGAGGTTGTTGCCGTAATCGGCCCTTCCGGCGGTGGCAAAAGCACCCTGCTGCGCTGCCTCAACAAGCTGGAAACGATTGATAAGGGCAGCATTACTATCGACGGTGAAGAGCTGTGCCGTGAAACCTCCGGTGGTACGGAATATGTCAAGAACAATGATGTCCGCCGCATCGCCTGCAAAATGGGCATGGTATTCCAGCAGTTCAACCTTTTTCCGCATATGACTGTTCTGGAAAATCTGATTGAAGCGCCTGTCAACGTACAAAAGCGCGATAAAGCAGAAGTTATCAAGGAAGCAGAGGTTCTGCTGGCAAAGGTCGGCCTTTCCGAAAAGCGTGATGTTTATCCGCGCAAGCTCAGCGGCGGTCAGCAGCAGCGTGTAGCTATCGCCCGTGCTTTAGCCATGAAGCCCGCCATTATGCTTTTTGACGAGCCTACCTCTTCTCTGGACCCGGAGCTGACCGGTGAGGTTTTGCGCACTATGCGCGAGCTGGCAGACGAAAAAATGACCATGGTAGTCGTAACGCATGAAATGGGCTTTGCCCGTGAAGTTGCCACCAAGGTTGTTTTCATGGCTGACGGCCATGTGCAGGAGCAGGGCAGTCCGGAGGAAATTTTCGTTAACCCCAAAAACGAACGTCTGAAATCCTTCTTAAAAGTAATTTTAAAGTAATCAGATAAAGGTTTCTAAATTAATTCACAGATTACACCTACCTTTGTCATATATGTTTGTTACAATAATACTCGAGGATGAAAGGAACCTATTGAACAAGGCAAGCAAAGAAAGGTGATTTCAATGCACGTTAAAATTCTTGGCCCCATGACTAAGCAGGCAGAGCTGCTGCTGCAGAATACTGCTATTGCGTTAAAGAAGCTCAAGGTTAAGGCTGAGTTTGAAAAAGTTTCCGAATTCCAAAAGGTAGTGGCCTATGGAGTGATGGTTTTCCCCGCTTTAGTCATCGACGAAAAATTAGTTGCTGTCGGCAGCACGCTTTCGGTAGATGAAGCCATGACTCTTATAAAGCAACTCTCCTAAACATATCTTTTCATCATACACCTCTCCTTAAAATACACCGCACCGTGCGAAATGTGCGGTGTATTTTTTTGCTTTGAAAACATTTTGATTAATGTTAAATTTATGTAAAGTTCCTTACGCACTTTTAACATCATAAAATTTCGAGTATAATAAGTATAGGTATATGCTGTTTTTACAGCAATCATGGATGCATACAAATTAAAAAAGGGGACTTATTTTTTATGCTTGCTTATTTCTTGGCATTTTTAGGCGGTATCGCCTTATTTATGTATGGTATGCAGCTGATGGGTGACGGTCTGCAAAAGGCTGCCGGCGCTAAGCTGCAAAAGATTCTTGAAGCCATGACAGGCGTGCTCGCTATGGGCATTCTGTTGGGCGCAGTTGTTACTGCAGTGCTACAGGCCAGCGGTGCTACCACCGTTATGACCGTAGGCCTGGTAAACGCAGGCCTGCTCACGCTTAAGCAGGGCTTCGGCATCATCATGGGTGCCAACATCGGTACAACCATGACGGCACAGCTCATCGCCTTCAAGCTTTCCGATTATATCACGATTTTAATCTTCATCGGCTTTTTGATGCAGCTGCTGGCGAGAAAAAGCCGCACAAAATATCTTGGCCAGGTAATGCTGGGCTTCGGTATTCTGATGCTGGGCATGGATATGATGGGCAAAGCTGTTATGCCTCTGCGTAACTATCCCGGCTTTGTGCATTTCATCGAGGTTTTCTCCAGCAATCCGTTGCTGGGCATCGGTATCGGTATGATTATGACTGTGCTGATTCAGTCCAGCAGTGCTACCATCGGTATTCTTATCGCCATGGCCGGTCAGGGACTTATTCCGCTGGAGGGTGCGATTCCTGTACTGCTCGGCGACAATATCGGTACCTGTATTACTGCCGTACTCGCTTCACTGCGTGCTAACCTTACGGCTAAGCGTGTAGCTGCAGCTCACGTAATGTTCAACGTCATCGGCAGTATAATTTTTGTAGTCTTTATGCCGTTCTTCATTAAATTCGTGCTGCTTGTATCGCCTGACGGCGACATAGCGCGTCAGATTGCGAATGCGCACTCGGCGTTCAACATTTTGAACACGCTGCTCTTTATGCCCTTTGTTAACCCTTTCATCAAGCTGGTAGAAAAGATTGTGCCCGGCAAAGCAGAAATCATCTCCATGCGCCCTGTTTATCTTGACAAAAACATGCTGAACACTCCCTCTATCGCTATCAGCCTTGCTGTCAAAGAGGTTGTGCGTATGGGCGAGCTAGCACGCAAGGACGTGCGTCTTGGCATGGAGGCTATTCAAAGCTTTGATGCCGACAAGGTAAAATACGTTTTGGAGCACGAGCCTGTTGTCGATGCGTTGGAGCGAGATATTACCGACTATCTGACGCAGATGAGCTCATCTGAAATGAGCGAAAGCCTGACGACACGCCACACCGGTCTTTTGCACGCCTGCACGGATATCGAACGTATCGGTGACCATGGTGAAACATTGGCTAAACGCGCACGCAAGCTTGTTGAGGATGACGTGGTTTTCTCTGACGAGGCTAAGGCCGAGCTGCTGCAGCTCAGCGAAATGGTACTGCGTGCCTCCGGACGTTCATTGGAAGCACTGGAGAAAAATGATAAGGTTATTGCGGAGGACGCTGTGCGTCTGTGCCGTGAGGTTAAGCAATATCAGAAGGAAATCCGCAAGAATCACATCACGCGCCTTAACGAACATATCTGCAATCCTACTGCAGGCTTTGTTATGATGGAGCTGCTGATTAATATGAAGCGTGTATCCGATCATTCCAAGAACATTGCCCAACTGGTGCAGGGAACATTCTAAAGCTTATAAAGCAACAGCAAGCATACAGACTACCGCTCAACACAGTCTGTATGCTTTTCTTTTGCGTAAAAGCATTGCTAAGCTAACAGAGCACGTACATAATTAATCCGCACTTTCTCATATGCGCTTATGAATTTACTCAAGTATACTTTAGTAAATCGTACTTGAGTAAATTTATGATTACTGATATAATTTAACCTAAGGACAGATATTTAATTTCAAACAGCATGTCATTTTCTTGATTATAATATTGATTATATCATATTTATAAACAGCAAAAGGAGGCTAATAAATGTTTATCGGCAGACAGCAGGAGCTTGCAACATTAAACAGACTATACGCTTCTGACAAATTTGAATTTGCCGTAATCTACGGCCGTCGCCGTGTCGGCAAAACAGCACTGATCAGTCATTTTATCAAAGATAAACCGGCTATCTATTTCATGGGCGTTGAAAGCAATGCAAAACAAAATCTTGATAACTTTAGCCATAATATCATGGAATTTGCTACCGGCATTAATATAAACACTGCATTCAAAAGCTTTCAAGATTCCTTGGAATATGTCTTTCAGCTTTCCATGAGCAAACGCATAATACTTGCAATAGACGAATATCCTTATGTAGCACGTGCTTCCCGCAGCCTTGCCTCAACATTGCAGATGCTGATTGACAAATACAAGGATACCTCCAAGCTTATGCTGATTCTTTGTGGTTCTTCCATGTCATATATGGAGGATCATGTCTTAGCCTACAAGGCGCCTCTTTATGGAAGACGTACAGCTCAACTGAAAATTCACCCTTTCAGCTTTGCAGAAGTCTGCAGTTATCTTACCAATTTTTCACCTATTGATAAGGCTATCGCCTATGGTATGGTCGGCGGAACACCGCAATACCTTTTGCAGCTTAACGATAAGCTTTCTATTGAGGAAAATATAAAAAACATCTTTCTTAATCCAAACTCTTCACTATTTGAAGAACCGGAAAATCTTCTTAAGCAGGAGGTACGTGAGGCTTCTTTATATAATGCCATTATTACAGCTATTGCCACAGGCTCATCACGTTTATCCGAAATATCCTCTAAGGTTGGCGAGGACAGTAATGTCTGTGCCAGCTATCTTAAAAACCTGCTCGCTCTAGGTATAGTAAAACGAGAAACACCTTACGGCGAAAAAATTTCACGCAAATCTATCTATGCAATCAGCGATAATATGTTCCGCTTCTGGTATCGCTTTATACCGGCAAATATTTCCTTGATTTCCCGTGGAGCGCAAGAGCTTGCCTATAAGCGCATCGAACCTTTTTTAGCAGATTATATGGGCAGGGTTTTTGAAGATATCTGTCAACAATATTTATGGCAGCTTCTACTCAACAATAATGCGCCAATCGACTTTACCGACCTTGGGCGTTGGTGGGGTGCGGACAAACAATTACACAAACAAACAGAAATTGATATTATGGCAATCCAAGACAAGGATACTGCACTTTTTGGCGAATGTAAATGGACAAACGAGAAAGTAGATGTTGGTGTGTTAGAGCTATTGCAGCACCGCAGCAGTCTGTTCAATTATTCCCAAACAGTCCTCTATATCTTTTCTAAAAGCGAATTCACCAAAGGCTGCCAACAAGCTGCATCCCAAAGCGGTAACGTAAAGCTTGTAACCTATAATGAAATATTGCAAACTCTGCTTGCCTAAAACAACAGTACAATCACCATAGTCTTATCCTTACATACCTATTTTGCTGTACTTATAAAATCACAGCTTTTTCACAAAATCTTTGCTATAATTTAAGTAAGCAAGGACTGCGTTTCCGACTGCTACAGTCTTAGCGCAGTCCTTTTTGGTTACTCGTAGAGTCATAATCGGCTTTACGGTTTTTTATTATACCTATTGCGATAGAGATTTTTACAATATATAAGTTTATAAAATATATTATATATATTGAGCACAACATTGCTCCGCTGCAAAACGATAAAACGCTGCAGCGTTTCACACTTTTTTTACTTTAATTATTGATGACACCTTTTACTAATTACAGGTAAAGTATTACAATATAAGATGAGTATTTATCAGCTTAGATTCAGATTATAAAAAAAAGAATATGAACATGCTTCGGATATCGCCCTGAGCTTCATATTCCAGGAGGTTACTATGCAGATAGGATTGGATATTGGCAGTACCACAATTAAAATCGCCGTAATGGACGATGCAGGCAATCTGCTATTCCATAAATACGAAAGACATTACAGCCAGATTGCAGAGAAAATTCTGGCCCTACATAAAGAATTGATGACTAAATTCCCTACACTGCATAGCGCACGTCTGGCCATCAGCGGCAGCGGTGGTATCGGTATAGCGGACAGCTGCGGCCTGCAATTCGTACAGGAGGTTTTTGCGGAAAAAATCTGCGCCGAAAAGCTCAATCCAGGAACCGACGCCGTTATCGAATTAGGTGGCGAGGATGCCAAAATCCTCTTCTTAGGCCGCCATTTTGACGCACGTATGAACGACAGCTGCGCCGGCGGCACCGGTGCCTTTATCGACCAGATGGCTTCCCTGCTGAATGTAGAAACACCCCAAATGAACGAGCTGGCACAGCAGGCACAGAACACCTACACCATCGCCAGCCGCTGCGGTGTTTTCGCCAAAAGCGATATCCAGCCGCTGCTCAACCAGGGTGCGGAAAAAAGCGACTTGGCAGCCAGCATCTTCCACGCTGTAGCAAGCCAGGCCATCACCGGTCTTGCCAAAGGCCGTCCCATCAGCGGCAATGTGTTGTATCTTGGCGGTCCGCTCACCTTTATGAGCTGTCTGCGCGATGCCTTTGACAGTGTTCTGAATATCAAAGGTGTCTGCCCGGAAAACAGCCTGCTTTATGTAGCAATGGGTGCAGCCTTCTGTGCCGAGCACGAGGTGGACCTTACCACGCTGCCAGAAAAGCTGCAGGCAGCAGCAGCACAGCACAGCTTTGAACATCTGCCGCCGCTGTTTAAAAACGAAGGCGAATATACTGTTTTTAAGAAGCGTCACTCTAAGGAAAGTGTCGCTATCGGTACCCCTGCGGAGGCCAGCGAAGCCTTTATCGGTATTGATTCCGGCAGCACGACCATTAAAATCGCTGTTATGAGTCCAGACGGCAAATTGCTTGACTCCTTCTACCAAAGCAATAAGGGTAATCCTGTTGTTGCCGTCCGCAATTATCTTACCGATTTCTATACAAAATATCCCCACTGCCGCCTGTTGGCAGGTGCAGTCACCGGCTACGGCGAGGATCTGATTCGCCACGGCTTCGGTGTTGACTATGGTATCGTAGAAACAATGGCGCACTTTTATGCTGCCCAATATCTGGAGCCTGAGGTAGATTTCATTCTGGACATCGGCGGACAGGATATGAAGTGCCTGAAAATCCATAACGGTGCCATCGATAATATCTTTCTGAACGAAGCCTGCTCCAGCGGCTGCGGCAGCTTTTTGCAGACCTTTGCCGAAATTCTGGGCTACACAGCCGAGCAGTTCGCGCAAATCGGTCTTAAAGCAGATATGCCGGTAGATTTAGGCAGCCGTTGCACCGTGTTTATGAACAGCAGCGTTAAGCAGGCACAGAAGGACGGTGCCTCCGTTGCCAACATCAGCGCAGGCCTGTCCATCAGTATTGTCAAAAACGCTTTATATAAGGTTATCCGTCCGGCCAGCAAGGAGGCCATCGGCAAGCACATCGTAGTTCAGGGAGGCACCTTCCTCAATGACTGCGTACTGCGCGCCTTTGAACAGGAAATGGATTTGAACGTTATCCGCCCCAACATTGCCGGCCTTATGGGAGCTTACGGCGCTGCCCTGTACGCACAACGCCGCTACAAGGACGCACCGCATCAGACAACGCTGCTCAACCTGCAACAGCTGGGTGAATTCGTTCATACCGTCAAAGGTATGACCTGCGGCCTGTGCAATAATCATTGCCACCTCACCGTCAACACCTTTGCCGGCGGCAAACGCTTTATCAGCGGCAACCGCTGCGAGCGTCCCATCACCCACATGGCCCCCAAGGATGAGCTGAACCTGTACCGTCAGAAGCTGCAGCTGCTCAAGGAATTGCCTGTTAACGAAACGCCGAAACGCGGCATTATGGGTATACCTATGGGCCTGAATATGTACGAGCTGCTCCCCTTCTGGAATGCCTTACTCTCCAGCCTAGGCTTCAAGGTTGTCCATAGTCCGATTGAAGATAAAACCATTTACCGTCTTGGCCAGGGAACCATCCCCAGCGATACCGTCTGCTATCCGGCCAAGCTGATGCACGGCCATATCAAGTGGCTGATGCAGCAGGGAATCACGAACATCTTCTATCCCTGCATGACCTACAATATAGATGAGCAGGGTACGGAAAACTGCTACAACTGCCCTGTTGTAGCCTATTATCCCGAAGTGCTGCACGCCAACATCCGTGATCTGAATAAGCCCGAGATACATTTCTTCTACGATTATCTTGGTCTGCTCCATAAAAAGAAGCTTGTCAAAAAGCTGCAGGAAATGTTTGCCAAGGCTTATCCGGATATCACTAAGGATGAAATCCGCAAGGCCGTTGATGCTGCCTTCAATGTCTTTTATGACTATGAAGCACAGGTAAAAGCTAAAGGGCAGCAAATCATCAGCAAGGCACGCGAAGAGCATAAACCTATCGTTGTACTGGCAGGCCGTCCCTATCACATCGACCCCAAAGTCAACCACAGTATCGACCGCCTGATTACCAACATGGGTGCTGCCCTCGTCAGTGAGGATGCCGTAAGCAGTCATATTAAGACCAAGGAGCTCAACCGCGATTTGCAGGTGCTCAACCAGTGGACCTATCACGGCCGCCTGTACGCAGCAGCCGAATATGTTGCCCAAAATCCTGATATGCATCTGATTCAGCTTGTAAGCTTCGGCTGCGGCTGCGATGCGATTACGGCCGATGAATGCCGCCGCCTCCTCGAAGAACGTGGACGCATCTATACACAAATAAAAATAGACGATATCGACAACCTTGGTGCTGCCAAAATCCGCATCCGCAGTCTGTTCTCCGCAGCCCAGCTTTTCGATATAGATAATAATTAAAGGAGATTTGCATATGCTACCAGCAGCTAACGTTAAGTTTACCCCCTTCACGGAGGATATGAAAAAAACGCATACTATACTTATACCCGGCATGCTGCCTATGCATTTTTCACTGCTGCAGGCAGCACTCGTAAGCTGTGGCTACAAAGCCGAGGTTCTGCACAACACCGGTCGCGAGGTAATCGAAACCGGTCTGAAATACGTCAATAATGATATCTGCTATCCGGCACTGCTGGTTATCGGCCAGCTGATAAACGCTTTGGAAAGCGGCAAATATGATTTGGAGCACACTGCGCTGATTATCACCCAAACCGGTGGCGGCTGCCGTGCCTCCAACTATATCTATCTGCTGCGCAAGGCTTTGGAAAAAGCCGGCCTTACGCACATCCCTGTCATCAGCCTCAACGTCAACGGTCTGGAGCAGCAGCCCGGCTTCCATCTGGACGCATCCATGGTGCATAAGTTCTTGGCTGCCGTTGTTTACGGCGATACCCTGATGTACCTGACGAATAAAACACGTCCCTACGAAGTTGTACACGGCGCTGCCGACAGACTGGCGCAAAAATGGCTGGCACGCTTAAGCGAAGCCTTCAAGAGTGGCAAGGCGCAGGCTTTAGGTACCATCAAGCAGCTTACTAAGGCTATTGCGCACGAATTTGCGGATTTGCCTATCACCAACAAGGAGAAAACTAAGGTCGGTATTGTCGGTGAAATCTACATCAAATATGCCGCTTTAGGCAACAACAATCTGGAAGCCTTCCTGCAGCGTCAAAACTGCGAATATATGCTGCCTGGTCTGATGAATTTCATTATGTACTGTGTTGATACTTATCTTACGGACTATAAGCTTTACGGTGGCAGTCTGCTTAAATACAGTGTCAACAAAGGCGCTATGTGGTATTTAAAATATATGGAAGGCATACTGCATCAGGCTCTCAGTATCGCTCCCTTCAGCGCCCCCGCCACCTATGAGGAAACCAAGGCTATGGCCAAGGGCGTTATCGGCTACGGCAACAATATGGGCGAAGGCTGGCTGCTGACTGCCGAAATGCTGGAGCTGGTGCACAGCGGTTACACCAATATCATCTGCGCTCAGCCCTTCGGCTGCCTGCCTAACCACATCGCAGGCCGCGGCATGATTAACAAAATCAAGGAGATTGCCGAGGAGGCCAATATTCTGGCACTGGACTACGATGCCAGCGCTGCCCGCGTCAATCAGGAAAACCGCATTAAGCTGATGCTGGCGACAGCAAAGTAAAAGAAGCATAAAAGATTCAAAGGCGTTCTACCGCACGTTGGTAGAACGCCTTTACTGTTTTTGCTCCTTAACCAAAGACCTTTGCAAAGCTAAAAAGCAGCACCAGCTCATACCAGACAACTGCTTTCCCCGCAACAAATAATTTACAATTTTTTTGCTTGTAGCACACAAATATGCTGTGCTATAATATACACCGCAATTTTATAGAATGAAAGTCAGGTGCTTTATATATATGGAAAACAAAATCACTACCCGCGAATGGCTGCCGTTAATCGGCATGACAGTTTCCGCCTTTATTTTTAACACATCGGAATTTATGCCCATAGGCCTTTTGTCCGATATCGCCGCAGACTTCCGCATGACGGAAGCGCAGGCCGGTATGCTGATTACCATTTATGCCTACGTCGTAATGCTCATGAGCCTGCCGCTGATGATTGCCGCTTCCCGCTATCCGCTGCGCAAGCTTTTGCTGGCCACTATCAGCCTGTTTGCCGTATCGCACGTAGCCTCCGCCTTTGCCACCGGCTTTTGGACGCTGTTGCTTTCGCGTATCGGCGTAGCCTTCGCCCACTCCATTTTCTGGTCCGTCGCCTCACCTATCGCCGTGCGTCTGGTCAAAGGTCCCTTCAAAGCACTGGCTATGAGTATGATTGTAACCGGTACCGCTATCGCCATCATCGTCGGCCTGCCCTTAGGACGCATCATCGGCCTTTACGTAGGCTGGCGCATGGCCTTTATGTGCATCGCCGTTTTGGCCTTCATCGTATTGGCCTACATGTTCTTCGTCTTCCCCAAGCTGGAAAAAAGCGAACCGTTTACGCTTTCGCAGCTGCCGGTAATGCTGAAAAATCCTGTGCTCATCGGCCTCTATATGATGTCCTTTTTACTCCCCACCGGCTATTACACTGCCTACAGCTATATTGAGCCTTATCTGAAGCAGATTGCGCTGATGGATGAAGCCTGGATAACCATCACCCTGGTTATTTTCGGTGCAGCCGGACTTTTGGGCAGCGCAGCCTTTTCCAAATGGTATGATAAATGCCGCTATCACTTCTTCCGCATCACCGTCCTTGGCGTAGCAGTTGTTTTGCTGCTGCTCTACCCCGTAAGCATCAATCATTATCTTCTGGTGCTGCTCTGCGCAGTCTGGGGCATTTTCGTTACAGCCTTCAACGTTGTAGGCCAGGCAGAGCTTTTGCGCACAACTACTATGCGCACCTCCGCTGTGGCTATGTCGATTTACTCCGGCATTTATAATCTTGGTATCGGCAGCGGCAGCTATCTGGGCGGACTTATCTGTACGCATGCTTCCATCGCTTATATCGGTCTCGGTGGTGGCGCAATCGTGCTGCTTTCCTTTATTTACTGTGCCTTTTTCCTGATTCCTGCTATGCGCCGTCAGCAAGCAGAGCCTGAAAAATAAATTTAACCGCCGAAAAGCGTATAATAAACTGCATATTAAATTTCCTCACTTGCTATATTTCCTGTTTTTATTTATAATTAAGAGATACGTAAGATCACAAAGAAGGAGATTTTCTATCAATATGTCTGCAAGTACAACCAAAACTAAGAATCAACCATCCCGTAAGCCTGTATTGCTGGATTACTTAAAAGCCTTCACTAAGGATAAATTGATTTTTGCGGCGCGTCAGCTCTGCATCACCTACAGCAAGCTCAAAAAGGACGAGCTGGCAGAAAAAATCTGCACAGAAATGCAAAAGCCGGAAATTGCAGCAAAACGCTTTGCTATTATGCCGGACGAAAACATTCAGGCTTTCGAAGCAGCCCTGGAGAAAAAATGCTTTCATCCTACTTACAGTGAATATGCACTGCTGCTGCCCTTTATTTCTATGGGCTACATTGTTTCCTATCCCGACGACTGCTTTGAAGCAGTAAAGGAAGCACGCACCGTCTACAAAAAAATCAACACCGCAGATTTCCAAGCACACCGCCAACAGCTGGCATGGCTTTTGGACTGCATCACCGCTATGTCCAGCCTGCACCTTATCCTGCCGGTGGAATTTTTCTGCGAAATGTATAATCAAAAAGCAGGCTTTGAGCTTACTCCGGAAACCCTGCCGCAGCTGCTGGCCGAGGTTCCGAGCAACTTTAACCCCTGCGCAATCAAAGACGGTTGCATTCTGCTTAAGAAAAATGACAGCGATGACTTCTACACCAGACTGGAGCAGGGCAGAAAGCCCTTCGGCCTGTACCTGCCTACCGTAAAGGAAATCACCATGCTTTCCCACTACGGTTATATGCAATCTACTACCGCATATCAGGATCTGCATGACTTCTTCACTCAGGAGCTGAATGTTGCGGCACTGGATGCACATTACTGGTGCCAGTACATCTATGAATTTGAAAACTCCAACACCGACGGTAACACCTCCGAGCTGATTCAGAAGCTGCAGGCTAATATTCCTGCCTGGAACAATTACAACCATCTCGGCAGACTTTCCGTACTGCTGCAAAATGCCCGCAACAGTGCTACCCGTATGTTCTGCCTCGGCGGCCACACTCCTAACGAAACTATCAAGCTGCTGCGTGACGCACAGCAGGCAGCTCAGCAAAATACCCGCGTAGGCGCCAAAGCGAAAAAGGTTTATCCTAATGACCCCTGTCCCTGCGGCAGCGGCAAAAAGTATAAAAAATGCTGCGGTAAAAAACACTGAGCAGCAGGCTAAGCTTTAGTGTAAGAAGGAATTACAATGAAAAAATTTTTAGTCGTTGATTTTGAATTTACTACCTACGAGCGCCCTGTCGGCCGTCCGCGCGGCTTCTTTTCCGAGATTATCGAAATCGGTGCAGTGAAGCTGGACGGCGAACCGCTCACCGACTGCGGACGCATCCAAAGCTTTGTCAAACCGCATTTTTATCCTAAGCAAGCCAAGGATTCTATGGATTTTTGCATGATTACCGCTAAGGATATGCAGCAGGCCATTGAATTTCCTGCCATGGTGCAGGAGTTGGCAGCGCTGTACGAAAGCGGCGAGACCTATTTTGTAGCTTGGGGCACCGAGGATTACAAGGTGCTGCAGACAGGCTGCGAGCGTCATAAAATCGAAAACCCAGTAAAATACGAGGACTATCTTGATTTGGCGCTGGCCTACCGCCTGTGGAAGGGTGATGATTACACCACCGGTCTGAAAAAGGCTACCGAAGAGCAGGAGGTCAACACCGCCGGCCTGTGGCACACCGCCTTTGACGATGCCAACAACACCGGCAAGCTGCTGATTGAAATGTTTAACCGTGGCTGGAAGCTGGAGGATTTCTTCGCTGCCCGCGAGGTTTACGAAGCGGAGCGCGCTGCCCGTCAGGCAGAGCGTGCCAAGCACCATAACGGTTACAGAAGATGGTAAAATTTTAAAGCGCATAAAAAAAGCTATCACCGGGCTTTGCCCGCTGATAGCTTTTTTGCTTTTTTGCTTTTTATACTGTTTATCTTTTAATAACGGTTAAAAATCTCCTGCACCTCGTTGCGCTCCTGCGTCCGCAAAAGTGCCAGCTGCAGCAAAAGGCGTGCCTTTTGCGGATTAAGGTTATCCGCATACAAAAAGCCTTGCTCCTGCCAACGCTCCAGGCCTGCGGCAACAATACCGCTGCCTGTGCGGCTGGAACGCACAACCACAACGCCGCGGCCGACAGCCTCCGCCAGCGCCGCTTCCACAGCCTCATGAATGCTGCCCATGCCACTGCCGGCGTAGATAATGCCACGCGCGCCTGCTGCCAATGCCGCATCCACAAACACGCGGTCCTCACCGATATGCGTGTAGATGATATCCACGCGCGGCAAAGCAGTAACACCGCTTACGTCAAACTCGCTCTGCAGTGTGTGCGGACGCATGCTGCGATAATAGTAATGTACCTCACCGCCAACGATAAAGCCTAAAGGACCACCGTTCGTTGCCTTGAAGGTTGCCACATTCGCCGTGTTTGTCTTGGTCACGTCACGCCCACTGTAGATTTCATCGTTCATCATCACCAGCACGCCCTGTCCGGCGCTTGCAGCATCCACAGCCACCTTAACAGCGTTGATAATATTCAAAGGTCCGTCGGCACTGACTGCGGTGGCAGGACGCATTGCGCCCACGAGGACCACCGGCTTAGCACTCTTTACCGTCAGGTTCAGGAAGAAGGCCGTTTCTTCCATAGTATCGGTACCATGGGTAATAACAACACCGTCGATATCATCCTGCGCCAGCAGCTCGTTGCAGCGCTGCGCCAAACGCAGCAGCAAAGCATCGGTAATACTGCTGCTGTCGATATTGCACAGCTGTTCGCCGCTGATATGCGCCAGCTCGCCCAGTTCAGGCACACCTGCCAGCAAATCGGCAACGCTGTAGGCACCGGCAGTATAGCCTGTCATCTGGGTACCGGAGGCAGCCTTGCCGGCAATAGTGCCGCCGGTTGCTAAAATTACAATGTTCTTCAACTCAGTTTTTTCCATCAGCCTGACCTCCATCAGTCCTTCTTTCATCTTCGCAGCCAATGCCTATTTTACCAGGCCCTTTTCCTGCAGATAATCGGATACCATGTCTGCCGCTTCGGCAGTAATTTTAATGCATTTAGTTCTGTATTCCGGTGTACCGAAGCTCAGACGGTTCAGCGCTCTGCAGCAGGAAGCACCGAAATGCTTGGTAAAGCGCTCATGAAACTCATGCGTATATTTATAGACCTCTGTCTGATGTTTTTCAGACGGGTCCAATCTGCCCACGATAGAGCTGATAACCAAGCAAGAACCGCTCAGCGCACCGCACACGCAGCCGCTACGGCCGATACCGCCACCCATGCCAGACACCATGCGGATTGCCACATCCGGCAGGCCCAGCTCTAAGCCATCATTGCACGCCTTAACTACGGATTCTACGCAGTTATTGCCCTCGTTATGATATTGTTCTGCTAAATCATAAATTTCCTTCATATTCTATGCCTCCAAAAAATAACCTAATCCTGTTTATTTTAGCAAGCATGAGGCAAAATAGCAAGAAAAATGCTGTGACCGAAAAGCCACAGCATTGTATATCAAAGACCGAACATAGTCTTTGCCAGCTTTATTCCGCTCTCTGTTTTAAAAATCCGCTCCACAGCCTTGGCAATATTCTCCTTCGGCGTACCGTCCTCATAAAAATTTACTATAAAATCAGCTTCCACAAGCAACTGATAATCAAGACCGTCAATCATATTATACGTATGGTGATGGCCGACAAGATAGCAGATGCGTTCAATTTTTTCAGGGGCATACCCAACCTTTTGCAAAAGTTCGCGTGCCACAGCAGGTCCCTCCTGCTCCTGAATTTTACCGGTGCAATGACCGGCGCCGTACTTGGCTTCACCCGGCTTAATACCGCAGTCATGCACAAGACCTGCCGCCTCAACAAGCTCTGTCAGCTCTGCATCTGCACCCTCGCTCTCAGCCAGCTGCTTGGCCAGGCTGGCAACCTTGATAAAATGCTGGCAGCGGCGTGCATCTCCGGCAAAAAAAGCTATCATCTCATTATATAAAGCAACGTTTTTATTCATAGCATTCACTCCAATCCGACTAAAATACGATTCAATCTTATTTTGGCCTAAACAATGCAGTTTTGCAAGTTTTTTCGCCATAATAAGATTATAAAAGCATTCTCCTCCAACACACAGAAAAGCGCTCTTAGCCTGCATTACGCAAGACATCGAGCGCCTTCCTGTTTTATTAGGGAGTTTGATTAGGGAGAAGCAAATTATTTTTCCTCAATAGGATAATCCTGCAGAGCATCATAGCCTGTTTCACCGGTACGAATCTTAACAACATCCTCAACATCATAGATGAAGATTTTGCCATCGCCGTATTTGCCGGTATACAGAACCTGCTTAGCAACATTGACTACTGCTGCAACAGGAATTGCGGAAACAATCATTTCAACCTTTACCTTCGGCAGCAGGTGTGCAGCAACCTCAGCACCACGATACATTTCCGTGGAGCCCTTCTGGATGCCGTAGCCCAGAACCTTGGTAACAGTCATGCCGGTAATTCCCAGCTTATCCAAAGCATTCTTCAATGCTTCGAAACGATTTTGCGAGGTGATAATAACAACCTTGCTCATCTTTACTGCGCCTGCAGGCTTAGCTGCAGTTTCCTTGACCGGAGTAACATAAGTAGTAGTAACAGAGGTCTGTGCCACCAACGGAGTTTGCATAAAGTCGGCATAGCTGCTGAGCAGGCCATGCTCTTCCATATCCAGGCCTTTGATTTCTTCGGATTCCTTAACACGCAGACCGAAGAGCTTATCAAGAACTTTAAAGATAATCGTCATAGTAATCGCAACATAGATTGCTACAACTGCAACGCCGAGGATTTGTTTTACCAGAAAATCAGTACCGCCGCCATAGAAGAGGCCGCCGTCAAAAGCGAAGAGACCGGTTGCGAGAGTACCGAAGGCACCGCAGACACCGTGAACAGAAATTGCACCGACAGGATCATCAATCTTCAGCTTCTGGTCGAAGAATTCAACAGCAGCAACTACCAGCACACCGGCAATCAGGCCGATGATTAAAGCGCCGGCCGGGCTTACCATGTCGCAGCCTGCGGTAATTGCTACCAGACCTGCAAGCACGCCGTTCAGTGTCATGGAAACATCAGGCTTGCCGTAGCGAATCCAGGTGTAAATCATAGTTGCAGTAGCAGCAGCTGCTGCAGCCATGTTAGTGGTAATGAAGATAGCACCCATGGAAACCAAGGCGTCATCACCGGTTGCGCAGACGGTGGAAGCACCGTTGAAGCCAAACCAACCGAACCAGAGAAGGAAAACGCCCAAGGCACCAAGCGGAATGCTGTGACCGGGAATAGCGTTTACCGTACCGTCGGCATTGTATTTGCCGATACGCGCACCAATCATCTTGGCACCGACGAGAGAAGCAACGCCGCCTACCATATGAACGGCAGTAGAACCGGCGAAATCGTGGAAGCCCATCTGTGCGAGCCAGCCGCCGCCCCAAATCCAGTGACCGCTAATCGGGTAAATAATAGCGCTGATTAATACGCTGTAAATGCAATAAACCAGGAAGTTGGTACGTTCTGCCATAGCACCGGAAACAATGGTTGCTGCGGTAGCACAGAACATCGTCTGGAAGATAAAGTACGCAGTGCTTGGATAGCTGGCACCGTAATCACCTTTTACAAAGAAGTCCGGCGTGCCGATGAAGCCGCCGATATCAGTACCAAACATCAGGCCAAAGCCCAGAACCCAGAAAACGATGGAGCCGAGGCACATATCCATGACGTTTTTCATGACGATGTTGCCGGCATTTTTGGCTCTGGTAAAGCCTGTTTCAACCATTGCGAAGCCCGGCTGCATAGAAAATACCAGGAAGGCACCTATCAGCACCCATATAGTATCGGCAGATACATATTTGTCCATTTATAAACACCCCTCAAATTATAATATTTTTTAACGTGTCATTGAGCAGCGCTCACATGGCATTAGCTAAAGAAAAAGGGGCGTACCCGATTTTTCGGATACACCCCTTTGTGTATGAGTTTATATATATTATTTTATCTTAACACACCTTACGCAAGGCTGTCGAGAAGGCAACTGCAGCTTACTCATTTACACCAAACAACAACTCACCATAAGTCGGATAGTCGAGATACTTACCACCGGTCAAAGCTTCGGCAGCATCAACAGCACTTCTCAGCTTGCCCATTTCTTCAAGAACGGTATCGTGATAGTACAGAGCCTGCTTCTCGCTATCGCCGATTTCAGCTGCTTCCTTCAAGCCTTCTTCCAGCTTCAGGGAGGATACATACATTTCTCCGCCCAGCTTGCTCAGCTTATCGGCAAGTGCGCCTTCAAAGCCTGTACTGATACCTGCAGCCTTTTTATCAAGTACTGCTTTGGTCAAATCTCCGGTATAAGCGGTAACTGCCGGGAGGATGTCCTTATGGAACATATCCAGCATGGTTGCTGCTTCGATAGAAATCGTGGTGCTGTAGTTCTCCAGCAGGATTTCTACACGGGATTCAACCTCGGCTTTTGTGAAGATGTTATGCTTTTCGAACAGCTCGATGTTCTTGGCATGTCCCAGATACGGCAGAGCCTCCGGAGTAGATTTAAGGTTCAGCAGACCGCGTTTGGCAGCTTCCTCAACCCATGCATCGGTATAACCGTTACCGTTGAAGACAATGCGTTTATGAGCCTTGTAGGTTTCTTTAACCAAATCATATACTGCTGCTTCCAGATCAGGAGCATCTGCCAGCTTATCAGCAAATTCATCCAGCTCTTCGGCAACGATGGTGTTCAGTACGATGTTGGGGCCGGCGATGGAGAACATGCTGCCCAACATACGGAATTCAAATTTATTGCCGGTGAAGGCGAAGGGAGAGGTTCTGTTTCTGTCGGTGTTGTCCTTAACAAGAGCAGGAATGGTATCGTCGCTGACCTTGATGTAGCTTTCCGGGTTGCCGTTGTAAACCTTGTCTGCTGCAATAGCTTCGAGAACTGCAGTCAGCTCAGTGCCAAGGAACATGGAAACGATAGCCGGAGGAGCTTCGTTAGCGCCCAGACGATGGTCATTGCCGGCGCTGGCAACAGATACACGCAGCAGATCCTGATATTCATCAACAGCCTTGATAATTACTGCCAGGAAGGTCAGGAAGCGCAGGTTTTTGTACGGCTCCTTGCCGGGATCCAGCAGATTCAGGCCTTCTTCCGTAGATAAGGACCAGTTGTTATGCTTGCCGCTGCCGTTGACGCCGTCGAAGGGTTTTTCATGCAGCAGGCAAACAAGACCGTGACGCAGAGCAACACGTTTCATGAACTCCATCATCAGCTGGTTATGGTCAGACGCTACGTTAGTAGTGGTAAAGATAGGTGCCAGCTCGTGCTGTGCCGGAGCAACCTCGTTATGCTCGGTCTTGGCGAGTACGCCCAGCTTCCACAGCTCATCGTCCAAATCCTTCATGAAGGAAAGTACTCTTTGTTTGATAATGCCGAAGTAGTGGTCGTCCAGCTCCTGGCCACGCGGAGATTTCGCACCGAAAAGGGTACGACCGGTGTAAACCAGGTCTTTACGTTTTTCCCACATTTTTTTATCTACGAGGAAATATTCCTGTTCCGGACCAACAGTGCTGTTGACGCGGATGGTATCAATGCCGAACAGCTTCAGCAGCTTGCAGGCTGCTTTGCTGACTGCATTCATGGAACGCAGCAGCGGAGTCTTTTTATCCAGCACTTCGCCGGTGTAGGAGCAGAAGGCTGTAGGAATGCACAGGCAGTTATCTTTGATAAATGCATAGGAGGTCGGGTCCCATGCTGTATAGCCGCGGGCTTCAAAGGTTGCACGCAAGCCGCCGGACGGGAAGCTGGAAGCATCAGGCTCGCCCTGAATCAGCTCTTTGCCGGAGAAGTCCATAATAACACGGCCTTCGGCAGTAGGAGAAATGAAGCTTTCATGCTTTTCAGCAGTAATACCGGTCATCGGTTGGAACCAATGGGTGAAATGAGTGCAGCCATACTCCAGAGCCCAGTCCTTCATAGCATTGGCGATGATATTAGCAATTTCCAGATTCAGCGGAGTGCCTGCCAGCACTGCTGCCTTATATGCCTTATAGGTTGCAGTCGGCAGACGATCTTTCATAACGCTTTCGTTAAAAACTAAGCTGCCAAACAGTTTCGGTACATCATTCATTGTAAAACCTCCCTAATTTCTCTCTGAGAATTTCCTTGGGTTTACGAAGTGTAAGCCCCTCATTTGAAATACAGTTTTTTGTGCTTTACAGATTTTCTTCTCTCTGGCTCTGTAAATAAGAAAGCACCGTCAGCTGCGCCCTGCGCTGCTACGGTGCTTCGTTGCACTTATCATGGGTAAGAGGATAATTCTCACCGCTGATATAAAAGAAAAAGCAACCACGAAGTTTGGACCTTTCAATCCAACAACCACGTTGTTGCTTTATGCGCTTATTATAATACTAGGATTTGAATTTGTAAAGGGGGTAAGAAGAAAAATTTTAATTTTTTTCTGCGTATACTAAAAAAGTATGCTTTTTTTGACTACAGCAGCGTGATTTTTATCAGATATAACTGATAAAAATCTAAAATCACGAAAAGTTTCAGTTATATCTGATAGAAATTCGATTTTCGTCTTGAATTTAAGATATAACTGATATATTATATAGATAGTGAGGTGATTTACATGATCAAA
>OLXI01000275.1_pt1 | contig 34542 bp, 29 predicted proteins | sample 1674181 | NCBI WGS metagenome assembly OLXI01 (sample SAMEA103958148, study PRJEB25191) | human gut metagenome | reverse complement strand
ACACAGAAAAAACAACCATGCAGATAAGGCTGGTTGATGCAATTGTCCATTTATATACCCAAAAAGCAATTATCATTATCAGAAAAGGTTCTACAATATTAACTTTCCTATTATATAAACATATTGCGACCAACACTATATAAAAAATATGTGCAGCAAAATCTGTTGGATACACAGAGCCTAACGCAAACCTCATCTGTTCGTTTTTCCAGTATTGCAGATTCTCAATCATACCTAATTGACTACATACAAATGCAATCAACATAATAATGCTGTCTATAAGCAAATATACTTTCAAAATCTTATCAATAGATACATCCTTCGCTCCAACTATTAAGAATGCTAGCATAAACAAAAATGAATACATATCATTTTTAAAAGCACATATTAAAAATGACGTTCCAATAATCAAAGCAAAAACCGTCTCTGTTTTTGTGTAAGTGAACTTCTTTATTCCCTTTACTATGACATATACCATAATAAGAAAATACGTAAACAATCCAAACCGTGATGGCCAAAAATCGGGTAACATTGTTGTTCCCCACATTGTAAATATTAATATTATTGCAAATATAACTAAATACGATACTTCCCACCAATCAAGTTGTATTTTCCTTGAATCCTTAAAGATAGAATTAAACATTATATAAATATACTCCAGAGTTCTCAAAATATCTGTAAAATTATAAACGCATTATCTGCTTTTTTCAAGATGTTACAATTTTATTAAGATAAAATTAATATTTAGTTTGTTTTACATTCTATTATTATTTTACCATATCATTATTTTATTTGCTATTGATTATTGCATATTGACTTCAGCCACTATTGTCAAATTCCATGCATTTGACAGTTTTTCTTTTGCAAAAATAAATATATTAGTAAAAGTCATGTAAATTCGGGCATTATGTTACACTTTCCCAAAATATGAAAATAAAACAAGCTATGAATAGTATAAACCATCCATAGCTTATTGCAAGTTTTATTTATTCTAGAACTTAAATGTATTCTCCAGTGTCTCCCACTTCTGATCCTTATCACTTAAATTGATTGGTGTGCCATCCTCAAGTGTGTATCCGCTTCCGTCGGCGCTTCCCGGATACTCTCCGACAAGCTGTGGCCACTCGATGCCGATTGCCGGATCATTCCATGCAAGTCCGCTCTCGCCTCCAAGGTGCCAGAAATCTGTTACCTTGTAGCAGAACTCTGCTACATCTGAGAGTACTAAAAATCCGTGTGCAAAACCCTCCGGGATAAGGAACTGCTTCTTGTTCTCTTCTGTAAGCTCTACTCCAAACCACTTGCCATATGTCTTTGAATCGCTTCTTAAGTCTACAGCCACATCAAATACTGAGCCTTTTACTGCACGCACAAGCTTTGCCTGTGGGTATTATCTGCTCCGCTGTACTGTGGTGCTATATCTGTTCCGATTCCTTCGTAACCGCGTGCTGCAAGGTCGTTCATTACGTTGTGTCCGAGATGACCTGCAACTCCTAAATATTTTCATTTGAGGTCTCCTTTATACTTAATTATTATCGTGACTAACATCACCATATATGCGCAAAACCACCAGACAAGTTCTGGTACTCTCCACTGATGATTGTCTCCCACCACTCACGGTTATCAAGGTACCATTTGATTGTCTTCTTGATTCCGTCCTCAAACTTGGTCTCCGGAAGCCATCCGAGCTCATTGTGGATCTTTGTTGGATCGATTGCGTAACGCATATCATGTCCCTTACGGTCTCCTACGAATGTGATAAGGCTCTCCGGCTTATTGAGCTCCTTGCAGATAATCTTTACGATTTCAAGGTTTGTCTTCTCATTGTGTCCACCTACGTTGTAAACCTCTCCTACACGTCCGTTGTGGATGATAAGGTCGATTGCCTTGCAGTGATCCTCTACATAGAGCCAGTCACGCACGTTCTCGCCTGTTCCGTATACCGGGAGTGGCTTATCATTAAGTGCATTTGCAATCATAAGTGGGATAAGCTTCTCCGGGAAATGGTATGGTCCGTAGTTATTTGAGCAACGGCTGATTGTTACAGGAAGTCCATATGTGCGGTGGTAAGCAAGCACGAGTAAGTCTGCTGCTGCCTTTGATGATGAATATGGGCTTGATGTATGGATTGGTGTATCCTCATGGAAGAAAAGGTCAGGGCGGTCAAGTGGCAGATCTCCGTATACCTCATCTGTTGATACCTGGTGATATCTTTTAATACCATACTTGCGGCATGCGTCCATAAGTACTGATGTTCCGATGATATTTGTATCAAGGAATACCTGTGGGTTTTCGATTGAACGGTCAACGTGTGACTCTGCTGCGAAGTTTACAACCATATCAGGATGCTCTTCCTCAAATAATTTGTATACAGCGTCACGGTCTGTGATGCTCTCATTTACGAAACGGAAGTTTGGATTGTCCATTACAGGCTCAAGTGTTGAGAGATTTCCTGCATATGTGAGACAGTCTAAGCATACGATACGATAATCCGGATATTTGTTAAGCATGTGAAATACGAAGTTGCTTCCGATAAATCCTGCTCCACCTGTTACGATAATTGTCATTTTGATTTCCTCCTGATTCCCGCTTTTGCAAGCGAGATTTAAATTATTTCTATTAAATTAATCTACTAGCTAACTAACGCAATGTCGATTTTACTATAATTAGTACAGTTGCTCGCGGTATTTTCCATCAAGTACATCCTTTAAGTACTGTCCGTACTGGTTCTTCTTTACGAGCTCATATGTCTTTAATACTTCATCCTTTGTAATCCAGCCGTTTAAGTAAGCGATTTCCTCAAGACATGTAAAGCCCTGTCCTAAAAGCTCTACATTGAGTGCTTTTTTCTCGAGATAGATTCTGTTAAGGTCTGTTATCTCAAGCTCTCCTCTTGCTGATGGCTTAAGGTTCTTTGCGTACTCTACTACGTTGTTGTCGTAGAAATAAAGACCTGTGACACAGTAATTGCTCTTTGGATGCTCCGGCTTTTCCTCGATTGAAATAGCCTTTCCCTCTTTATCGAACTCTACGATCCCGAATCTCTCAGGGTCATCTACATAGTATCCGAATACTGTGGCGCCCTTACCACTCTCTGCGTTTTCAACTGCTGCTCTTAATCTCTTGTTGAGTCCGTGTCCTGCGAAGATGTTGTCTCCGAGAACCATGGCTACTGTATCATCACCGATGAATTTCTCACCGATAACGAATGCCTGTGCCAGTCCGTCCGGGCTTGGCTGTACCTCCCGCTAATATAATACCTTTCATGTTGTTCTCCTTCAAACTGAAACTACGTGCTGCATTTGATGCTTTCGGTCTGTAGAATACACTGACCTGATTCATCATTTACCTGCATTATAAAAGGTGCACCAAGGGCACCTTCAAGTATTATTTTAAATTTTATGTATTTTGTCCAAAACAATTATCTCTTTGCAATAAAAACACCGGCATCTTTGGTTATTCTTAAACCTTTATCAGTCTTTTCCTTTACAAATGCAACAAATTCCTTATATCTGTCCACAATGAGACGATTCTGATTTCCATGGCAGGAAGCACATACTCCACAACCGGTTCATAATCCGTCACATAAAGCGAATCATCATACTGCAGCCATCTGACATCTGAAAAATACTTTTGCAGCTGCTTTTTCCCATTTTCTTTTCCAAAATGATCATACAGTCTGTCAGCAGAAAGCTCAATCCTGTCATCAAACTCTTTCACCAACGAGCTTATCTCCTTCATATGCTCTGAACCATATGTACTGCATATAAAGATGCCCCGGCCTGAGCACACGATGTACCTCATATCTGAACTGACTGCCATTATCCGATAGATTTCTGACGGCATCTCTTATCATGCCATATGATATATCCGTCAGCAATATATCCATATTTGCCGGTATGCGCTCAACATTCCGCGACCATAGAGATGCATCTCCGCACCCCAGTTCCAGCACACTATAGCCCGATTAAAATGCACATTGATTAAAAATCCACTCAAACCAGCTTACAGGTTTTAGAGAATAATCCCTGTGAAGATTAATACTCGCAAAGATATTTGACGCATCCTTGTACTGTTTCTTAAGCTTCTGCTCCATACGCTCCTCAATAAGCCCCATCTGCATATGAAAGGAGTCAAGTATTGTCTTGCTGTCGACCTCACGCAGAGTCATTTTCTTTATATCATCCAGCGAAAAACCAAGATACTTAAAAAACTGAATCTGTTGCAGCTTTGCAAAATCATTATCATTATAGAACCTGGCTCCCTTATCAGTGACATAGGACGGTTTGAAAATATTATGCTCATCATAATATCGCAGTGTCTTCTTTGTAATATGAGCCTTGCTAGCAAATTCTCCTGAGGAGTAATAACCGTGTAATTTCATCGTTGCCTTTCCTCTTATTTTCTTACTTTTAAACTTCCTATATCTAAGTATATCATAATTTTCTAATACAAGATTTATTAATATTTACTTATTTTCACTGTTTATGCTTGTTTTTCCGGAAAATGTACTTATAATTATATTATCACTATGTAACAAGGAGAATACAATGAAATACGATTATTTAGTAGTAGGTTCCGGTCTCTACGGAGCCATCTTCGCCCATGAGGCAAAGGCCAAGGGCAAATCAGTGCTTGTTGTGGACAAGCGTCCTAACATAGCAGGAAATGTCTACACCGAAAAGCAGGAGGGCATCAATGTACACATGTACGGAGCCCACATATTCCACACCAATGACAAGAGGGTCTGGAACTACATCACACAGTTTGCTGAGTTCAACCGCTTCACAAACAGCCCTGTAGCAAACTACAAGGGTGAGCTGTACTCAATGCCTTTCAATATGTACACCTTCAACAAGATGTGGGGTGTGGTGACACCTGACGAGGCTGCTGCAAAGATTGAGGAGCAGAAAAAGGAAATCACCGGCGAGCCAAAAAATCTCGAGGAGCAGGCTATCTCACTCGTTGGCCGTGATATCTATGAGAAGCTCGTGAAGGGCTATACCGAGAAGCAGTGGGGCCGTGATTGTAAGGAGCTTCCGGCTTTCATCATCAAGCGTCTTCCTGTGAGACTTACCTTTGACAACAATTATTTCAACGCTCTTTACCAGGGTATTCCAATCGGTGGATACACAAAGATGGTTGAAAATCTGCTCGACGGCATTGAGGTCAGATTGAATACCGACTACCTTGAGCACAAGGCTGAGCTTGATGCTCTTGCTGACAAGGTGGTATACACAGGTCCGATTGACGCATACTTTGGCTTTAAGCTAGGTACTTTGGAATACCGCTCAGTGCGCTTTGAGAATGAGACCCTCGATATTCCTAACTTCCAGGGCAATGCCGCTGTCAACTATACTGACCGTGAGACTCCATGGACACGTATCATCGAGCACAAGTGGTTCGAGTTCGGCAAGGATGAGAATGGCAATGATCTGCCAAAGACTATTATCAGCCGTGAGTACTCTTCTGAGTGGAAGGCCGGCGATGAGCCTTACTACCCTGTAAACGATGAGAAAAACGGACAGCTCTATGCCAAGTACAAGGAGCTTGCCGACAAGGAGACCGGTGTTATATTCGGTGGCCGTCTCGGCGAGTACAAGTACTATGATATGGATACTACCATTGCTTCTGTACTTGATATGTGTGAGAAGGAGCTTGGCTAATAGTCAGGCTTCCCACAAAATGCTTTGTTTATGTCATACAAAACCGCCCATAGCATATCAATTTTGCCACGGGCGGTTTTATTTACATTATTTTTTTCTGGCCTGATTTATCTCAGCCGCAGGAATATGCTCCCTAAGACACTCATATCCATACTCCTTCGAATACGCATATATAGCCGGAAGCTGTCTTGACAGAAAGAGCGCCGGTGCTTCTGTCACCGAGTACGCGCCACAGTGCCCGAACTCAAGAACATCACCAAGTTCAAGCTTCTTAAGCTTCACCTCGCGTACCAGCACATCTGCCACTGTACAGAGGCTTCCACAGAGTGTATAGTCTGTGTCCGGCAGTTCTGTGAATTCCACACCGGTTCTTTCTTCATTTTCTGATACTTCACAACCATTGAATGTGTTTCCTATCGGACCTGCTGTTCCTTTTATTTCTCCCAATTTTTCACCAAAATATATTTCGTCAGCTCTATATATACTAATCGGTGGCACCTGCATAGCCATTCTCTGTCCAAAGTAATTCAGATGGTGGATCCCTCCATCCAGAATCGCATAATTGGCATCACCTGTCGATTTAAGGTCCTTTACCTGTGTGTAATATTTACCGCATGAGGCCGCTAGGAAGCGTCCCATCTCAATGCCAAGCGGATATTCCTCGGCAAATTCTCTAAGCACCTCTGCTGCCTCATCAAGTGATCGTTTTTCCATTTCCTGCCAGTCATCCTCAAAATACTCCACGCAAAGTCCCGGGCCATACTCTACAAGCTGTGGCTCAAAGCTGTATTTGTCCTTTAACACGGTAAGTGCAGACTTTATTTTTTCCAAGTCCTTATTTATTTTGCGCAGGCTCTTCTGTGTGCCGGAATAGTAGTGAATGCCCATTACCGCAATGCCCTTAAACTCATCCGGATGCGACATGATGTATTCAATATCATCAATCGACATGCCAAACTGATTGCCACTTGTCAGGCGCAGTATGACATGTGCTTTCGTTTCGGCAAGCTCGGCTTCATGCGCACCTTCCGGCATACCTTCAAGCATCACCTCTGATATCAGCGCCGCATGTCTTATGCTTTCACAGGTCAGTATGCCGGCGCCATATGAAACTGCTCGCTCTATATCGCATTTTTCCTTCATCACACCTGAATAGATGATGCTCTCCGGCTTCACGCCAAGTGCTATACATATCTCAAGCTCTCCCGGGCTGCACACCTCCACATGGTCTAAGCCCTCCGGCAGCCTGTGAAGCAGGAATGGATTTGCCTTTATCGAAAAGCAAAGCGGTATCCTACGTCCTCCTTTACAATCAAGAGCAGCCCTTATCATGGCTGCTCTTTTTGCAAACTCGTCCGTATCAAATACATAGTACGGTGTCTGTCTCATATGCTTTATTCCTCCACAAGCTCTTTCACAAGCTTCTCGATTGCATCTACTGAGTTGAAATTCTCAGGAACCAGATCCTTTGGTCTGATTGTGATGTCAAACTCATCAGTCAGCTCCGATACGAGTGAAACTATATCAAATGACTCAAGAATTTTGTCATCGATGAGCTTTGTCTCCTTCTCAAAATCCACATCCGGTCTTAATTCCTCTAAAATCTCTAAAATTGTGTCTCTCATTTTACATTTCCTCCAGTTTTTTCATATCATATTTTCCGTTTGGAAGCTTAGGAAGCTGCTCCAGTTTCTTGATTTTCCTTGGCACCATAAAGCCCGGGAGCTCGTCCCTCAGTGCCAGCGCAAGGCTTCTCCTGTCACAGTCACCTGTATAGAAAAGTATCAGCACCTCTTTTGCTTTATTATATATAACGCAGCTTTCTGCGACTCCCTCGACCACATTGGCGGCATGCTCCACCTCATCAAGCTCCACACGGTGTCCCATGTGCTTTATCTGGCGGTCCATACGTCCACAGAAATGAAGTATGCCATCCTCATCGAGCCTTCCGTAATCCCCTGTGCGATACATACGCTCAGGATAAGCCCTGTTGAGTGGATTGAGTGTAAATGCCGCAGCTGTCCTCTTCGGATCATTATAATAACCCAGCGCCAGGATTGGTCCACATACGCATATCTCGCCCTGTTCTCCGACAGCCGGCTCATTTCCATGCTCATCTATCAGGAAAACCCTATAATTGTCATAGGCTTTTCCTATAGGAAGCACCTCGTCATCTTCCACTGTATGATCCACGCTATAATATGTGCATGATGCTGTGGCCTCTGTCGGCCCATACTGGTTCACAAAATGTGCTTCCGGCAGATTTTCCTGCCATTTCCTGAGCACCCTGCACGGCATCACTGAGCCTGAGAAGCAGATTTTTCTAAGACTCTTAAGCCCTACTTCCTCAAATGCTCCAAGCGATGTGAGGATGGTAAATGCCGAAACGCTCCAGCCGACACTGCTGACCTTCTTATCATTCATGTAATCAAACAAGGCATTTGGCTCCATGAAATACTCTTTTGGAATAATCGCTGTGCTGCAGCCGGTCTTTAGCGGCAGATAAATGTCCCTGATTGCCGCAATATAGTCAAGCGGTGACTGATTGCCCAGCACATCACTTTCCTCTATATGCATTACATCACAATATGCATTGATGTATGTCATAAGTGACAGATGCGATGTCATGACTCCCTTTGGATTGCCGGTGGAGCCTGACGTGTAGATGATATACAGTGGGTCTGTCATGGACATCTGCCTGCGGACTGCAGCGAGCATATCCAGTGAGCTGTCATCTGTTTTTCCTACACAGCCTGCCACCTGCTCGAAGCGCGATATATCCTCAGCAACAAATATCTGCGGTCTATCGAAGCCTTCTGCCTTTGCCAGCTCATCCACTATGCTCTCCACATGCTCAAGGCTTTCCCTGTCAGCCACAATAGCCCTTGGACACAGATTTTCAAGTATTTTTTCAATTCTCTTGTCAGGAAGCGATGCATCAATCGGTGCATACGGTCTGCCTGCATATACTACACCCAGGAAGTATGCCGGTGTCACCATTTTCCTTCCGGCAAATACTGCAACAGGGGTTCTGTCCACTCCAAGCTGTTCTATCAGATATGCTCCTGTATTTCTTGCTATATCATACACCTGCGTAAACGTAATGCTGCATTCAGTATCCGAAAATGCAGGCTTGTCAGGGTATTTTTCTACTGTGGCCTCAAGCCACTCCAGTACGTTTTTCATCTTAGTCCTCTTTCATGCATTAATAAACGTTGCCGAAAAAAATTATAGCACATAACATCCGAAAAAAATGTCATGTGCTATCGAATTAAGAATTCTTAAGAAAGCCTTAATTTTTTTCTGTAGGTTTTTCTATATTTGATTCTCCTATTAAATATATCGGTCTGTCCTTTGCCTCGAGATAAAGCTTTGACAGATACAGTCCAAGTATCCCTATGCTAAGAAGCTGTATACCACCGATAAAAAGAATGATGACCACCGTTGATGCCCAGCCTGCTACCGGATCACCGAATACAAGTCTTCTTATTATGATAAAAAGCATAGCTGCTATCGCCACAATAAAGCTGAACACTCCTGCTATTGAAGCCATGTATAGCGGAGCATTTGAAAATGCTACTATTCCATCTAAACTATAGAGAAACAGCTGCCAAAATGACCACTTTGTCTCGCCTGCCACTCTGTTTACATTCTCAAACTCAAGCCATTTGACCTTAAAGCCTACCCAGCCAAACAGTCCCTTTGAAAACCTGTTGTATTCCTTAAGCGAAAGCAGTGCATCCACGTATTTCCTGTTCATCAGCCTGTAGTCACGTGCCCCATCAACCATATTTGCCTTTGATATTCTGCTCATGAGCCTGTAAAATTTTCTTGCAAAAAAAGATCTGATCGCTGGTTCACCTTTGCGTGTCACTCGCCTTGTACCGACAGCATCATAACCTTCTTCCATAAGAGCCTTGTACATCTCAGGCAGCATATCCGGCGGATCTTGAAGGTCAGCATCCATTATCGCCACATATTCCCCCACCGCATGCTGCAAGCCTGCATACATGGCTGCCTCCTTGCCAAAATTACGCGAAAATGATATGTATTTCACACCGGAATCATTTGTGGCAAGCTCCTTTGCAACATCAAGCGTACCATCCATGGAGCCGTCATCCACTATAATCAACTCATATGACAATCCCGATGTCTCACTCGCTTGACTCATCTGATTCAGTACCCAGGTTATTTTATTATAAAAAAGAGGCAGAGCCTCTTTCTCGTTAAAGCATGGCACCACAATGCTTATCTTATTTTTTTCCATATAAGCCACCCTGCATATAATATCAAATAAATAAAAAATCCAATTGCTGCTCCTGCCGTATTTGTCACAAAATCATCCAGCTGACAATATCCCCTACCTGTAACCAGCTGCGTGTACTCAATTGCTGCGCTTATAAGAGCACCAACAGGTATTGTAAACCATCTTATCCAATTTTTAAAAACCAGTGGAAATAAAAGCCCAAATGGTATAAACAATACTATATTTTCTATAAAATAAGCGTGCATCTGAAGTGTCATGCCCCAATTGCTCCACAGCACCATATCAGCGACGCCCGTTCTGCTTCCCGGCTCCCTTGAATAATACACTATCATTATAAGCGTATACATATAAGCTGCAAATGTGCCGCAGAACAGCATATGCCAGATTTTACCCACTATCTTTTTTCTTCTCTCATCTGCCTGTGATACCTCTCTCATTGTGAAAAGATATCGCAACAGACACACAAAAATATACATCGCAATGCAGATTAAAGCCAGATACACCGCTGACGGAAGATATTTGAACTTTTCCTGTATGTCTCTTATTATATAATCCTTTAAACTCAATGTCCTTTTTTATGCTCCTTGTAGGCACGAATGAACTCCAGCTGTCGTTCATCGTCCTTTTTCTGTTCGTCATCAGACATATGACTCACTTTAATAATTATACACAATATTATGCCAATTACAATAATACCGGCACATAATATAAAAATAATTAAGATTTCAGGCATAGACTATTTCCTCCGGCAGAATTTAATTACTATTCTCTCTACAGATTAAATTATATCCACTTAATTTATCTTAATTCACTCATTTATGAACCCTGATAACAGCAAAAGCTGCATGATATTCTCACACAGCTTTTGTATATTACGTATATTATCTTTGGCATTAACCTTTATTTTAATTTTGCAACAACCATATCCACATATTTCTGACAGATTTCCTCGCTTTCTGCCTCAACCATGACACGGATAACAGGCTCTGTGCCTGACTCACGCACAAGTATACGTCCTGTATCGCCAAGCTCTGCAGTAACCTGGTCGACAGCCGCCTGAACCTCAGGATTGGCAAGAGCCTCGGCCTTGTCAGCTACGCGCACATTCTGAAGTACCTGCGGGTAGATGCTAAGCCCCTCACAGAGCTGGCTCATCTTCTGTTTTCTCGCCATCATGACCTCCATCATCTTAAGGCTGGTAAGGATACCGTCGCCTGTTGATGCATACTTAGAGAAGATGATATGTCCTGACTGCTCTCCGCCGATGCGGCAGCCGTTCTGCTGCATGTACTCGTATACATATTTATCACCTACTGCAGTCTTTGCGTAGCCGATTCCAAGCTCATCAAGAGCCTTATAGAGTCCAAAGTTTGACATAACTGTTGTGACAACAGTATTGTTATCGAGCTTTCCTCTCTCTTTCATGTACTTTCCATAGATGTAGAGGATATGGTCTCCTGTGATTACATTGCCCAGTTCGTCTACACAGAGACATCTGTCTGCATCTCCATCGTATGCGAAGCCTACATCAAGACCATTGTCCACCACGTACTTCTGTAAGCCCTCGATATGTGTAGAGCCTGCATTATTGTTGATGTTTAGACCGTTTGGCTCATTGTTGATGACATAGCACTTTGCTCCGAGTGCCTCAAAAATAGACTTTGCCATGTTCCATGAGCTTCCGTTGGCACAGTCAAGACCTACCTTCATGCCCTTGAATGAGTAGACACCAAGCGATATGAGGTATCCCATGTACCGGTTACGGCCTGCTACATAGTCAACTGTGCATCCGATAGCATCCTTATGTGCATAAGGCAATTCCTTCCACTCCTGACCAAACAGGCGCAGCTTGCCGTCTATATAGTCCTCGACAAGGAGAATTGTCTCCTCATCCATCTTCTCTCCATTGCTGTTGATAAGCTTGATTCCATTGTCATAGTATGGATTATGGCTTGCCGAAATCATGATACCACAGTCAAAATCATCTGTTCTTGCTACATATGCCACTGATGGAGTTGTGGTAACGTGTAATAGATATGCATCTGCTCCCGATGCTGTAAGTCCTGATACAAGGGAGTACTCAAACATGTAGCTTGAACGTCTTGTATCCTTTCCTATTACTATCTTCGCCGGCTCGTCGAGCTGCTTCTGCTTCTTAAGCTCTCCATAATACCAGCCTAAAAATCTACCAATCTGATATGCATGTTCTGCTGTTAAATTGACATTAGCTTCTCCACGGAAGCCGTCTGTTCCAAAATATTTTCCCATTGTCGTCCCCTTGTGAATAAATTTTTCTTATATTATACACTTAATAAATGTGTTTGTGTAGTAAAATAAGCTTATTTGTTAAATTATTCGACTTCATAAAATCAATTGTTTATAAATGTGGTAAAATTAACATATGTATATAAATCAAAGCTACATAGATATCTTATGACACTCCATATAATATCTCTTCTCGTTCGCTTCTCCGATTGAGAATGTCTTTCTAGGCAGCACCCCGCCCGCATTGATTGCAGGGAACAATGTGCTCTTGTCTATCGACTGAAGAAAGATTCCACATCCCTTAGTCTCCTTAACCAGTCTGTGAAGTGCCTCATCACCATGGATATAGTCTATTTCCACATTGTCATGTGTCTCAAGATACTTATCTAAAATACCCTGGAGTATCTCAACCGGGAGGCGGTCACCTCTATTTGTGATATTAATTCCGGAATTCTTTATTTCGGTAGCGCCTGATTCAACATACTCAAATACTATCTCATCGCCCTCAGCGCTCTCAAGTCCTTGTTTTGTGATTTCAGCTTCGAAAAACGACAGCATGTCCTTTACATCAATATTTGTAAGCAGTCTGTGAATAGGCTTAAACTCAAGCGCCTCACTGTGCAGATTACAGATTTCCACAAGAGCATGCCTTGCAGGATGAGTTTTCAACTGCTCCTCTGTGAATTTTCCGGATTTTTTGATATTTTCCCAGCAGGTCTTCGCTGTTGCAAGGGAATGGTTTCCATCACCTACTGCAAACAAAAAGCCTCCACAGCTATTCTGTTTTGCTGCGAATGCCTCTGTCACCTGCTTTGCTGCCTCACCCTCGACAGCATAGCCGCGGATATGTCCGCCTCCCTGCATGAGCTCTGTATCGTAAAGCTTACGAAGAGTGTCCCTGATGGCATACACATACTCGATTATTCCATGCTTTACAGCTGCTATATTTACTGCATCTTCCTGTGTAGCACCCTGGCATCCATCAATCTTTTGTCTGTCTATAGGATCATCAACAAGCAGCATAACATGTGGCAGCTCAATAGCTGCATTCTCTCTTATTTTCACTCTCGGAGGTATACGTGAGATTACTGTTCCCTCTGTTGCTCTGATGAGAGTCTTCTTTTTCGGGTCGAAATCATAGTCATCCAAGTCAATAAGCCCTACTATTCCAAGACGCACCCCTGACTCCGTAGTACGCTCAACAAGCACATAGCCATCTGCCACCGCTTGCTTTAAGGTTCCATCTGTGAGATATGTATCCATAGTTGTATTAATATATTTGATTCTCTCATCATCAGTCATTGAAGCATATTTTGTTTTTCTGCCGGTTTCTTTGTCATTTTTGACACCATCCCCTGACGAATTGCAATCATTCTCCTGTTTCGCAATTGTTCCCAGATATATTTCAGGGAATACCACATTAAGTGTTGACGGAGCATCGCCCACATACTTTTCCACAGCATCCCAATAATCAGCCTGACTTGTGAACTGGTCACAGGCGATAACTGACCATTTTTCCATATCTATACCATCGTTTGGCAAAAGAATATTCGCCGGATTGAAACAATTTGACATATCAACAATTCTCCTTTAAATATACAAAATATATAACAAAAATCCGCTATACTCTATAGTATAACGGATTTACTTTTATTTGCATATATTAAATTCCTTTTGTTGTTAGAATTCTTCCAACTGCATCATCTAATTTTTCTGCCGGTATCTCGCCACTGTTAACTGCAGACAACACTGCATTATAACTGCTCTCAAAGCCTGTTGAAACATAAATCATGCTCATTCCTGCCTTAACAGCTGCCACAGCCGCCTCATCCTGTGTACATACCTTATTAAGAGATGCGTCTGATAAATCATCTGTAATCAAAAGGCCATTAAAGCCCATGGTAGTTCTCATATAGTTTACGGCACCTGCTGATGTAGAGCATGGCGTGGTTTCCTCTCCTGTCACACTCTGGCAAATCACATTTCCCATCATTACTGCCGGAACACCAGCTTCAATTGCCTTCTGATATGGCACAAAATCAGATGCCTCAAGATCCTCCAGCTTATCTGTCATCCAGAGCATTCCTGTCGCTGAATCTGTAGTAGCCTTTCCTTTTCCTGGAAAGCTCTTTGCTACAGAATTGATTCCTGCACCATTATAGCTGCTTACCTGTGCTGCAACACAATCACCTACAGTCGCTGACTCGCTGCCAAATGCATATGTATCGTTATCTGCATTATCACCATATGCTATATCCGCTGTCGGCCCAAAATTCATATTAAGGCCATTGGTAGCCATATATGAGCCTATCTTTCCTGCACTGCTGCCCGCTGCGTCAGCATCTCCCAGCTGTGATGGTGCCTGCTGTGCCTCATATCCATTAGCTGAAGCAAGAGGAAGTCTTTCTCCACCTTCTTCATCAATTGCAAGAAACAGATTCACGCCCAGTCGCTCCTGCGAAAATGACTGCAGACTGCTCATCATCTTTGTAACTGCAGCCTCTCCTGAGAAATTCTCCTGTCTGAAAACAAAACCACCAAGAGGATATGTACCAATAGCTGCCTTTGTCTTGTTACCGGCCTGAGTGAACTGTGATACACCTGTAATCTCCTCAGGTCTCGTAATGAATAGCTGGGCTACCTTTTCCTCTGTTGTCATAGAAGACAGCTTTGTCTTTACGGAATCTGACGGAGTAAATGCCGGTACTGCCTGCTGTCCATCAGCTTGTACCTTCTGAGTTCCATCCGTCTCCTGAGTAGGATTCTGTGTCTCCTGCTGGCTTTCTGTTATTTTCTTATTCGCCTTATTCCCCGGCATCACAAAATGCACTGCTCCAAATACCAGCACAACTATCAGTGCAATTACTTCTATTATGATGAGGTACTTATCTCCATTTTGTCTGAAGTTCATATTTAATCCCCAAAATTTGTATTTGTTAAATCGTTATTAGGCCCGCTTACTTTTCCTGATAATGCACTGCTGTATTCGTTTACAGTTGCACTAGGAGTATAGCCTGTATCACCTTCAAGGAACTGATGCACTCCTGTAGCCATGTCTGCAAGTGTAGTAGGCACCTCAACCCATGCACCATCAACCTTTCCACCATAGAACACCTGTGGATATGCTGTAGAATCCTCTACTGTATAGTCTGCAAGATTTTTAAATACTGAAAGAATCTCATCAGTATTATAGTTAGTATTGACATGTCCAATCAGATCTGATACCATCTTAATCTTTGCCGCTGTATTCATCTGCTTAGCTGATTCAAAAACCTTGAACAGCACTGTTCTCTGTCTTTCAGCACGCTTATAGTCTCCTCCGGCTGTATAACGTATTCTGGAATACGCAACTGCCTGAGTTCCATCAAGTGTATATGTGCCGGCTGAATCAATATGGGATGAGCTTGTTCCACGAACCTTATTGACCTCATCAATATATCCGTTTATCACCTTTGCCTCAGATGCATCAATATCCTGTACAATGCCTCCTACCTCATCTACAATCTCACCGACTGTATTGAAATTGACTGTAACATAATTCTTTATGTCTAAATCCAGATTTTTGTTAAGTGTATCTACTGCAAGCTCCGGTCCGCCAAACGCATGTGCATGTGTCACCTTCTGGTATCCATGACCATCAATATTCATCATACAGTCTCTGAAAATAGATACCATACGGATTTTCTTAGCATCATGATCAACCCTGACTACCATAATGGAATCGGAACGTGTTCCTTTATCAAGCTGATCTGAGCGGCTGTCAACACCAAATAGTGCAAATTCCTCTATGCCTGATTTGTCTGTAGTGTTGTCATCCTCAGCCTGAGTATCAGCTTTTGTCTTAACTGCCTCTGTACCCGGCTTTATGCCTTTATTTTCTTTATTACTGACATTACTGCTGTTAATCTTTACAAGTACTATTGCTATAATAGCAACAAGTACAATAATTACTGCCGTAATAATTATATTTTTCTTTTTTTTCATCTGCACTATTCTCCGTCATTCATCTATGTCTGTGCCTGTTACTTTTCGTCCTCATCCCTGCCATAATAATTGCCATAGTAATTACCATAGTAGTTTCCATAATAATGACCATACTTAGACTCTTCAAATTTACACTTATTGAGCACTGCTCCTAATATCTTGACTCCCGAGTCCTCAAGCGTGCGCTTTGTATTGATGATTGCACGGCTGCTTGTGACATTCTGTGCTGCAACTATTACAGCTCCGTCTACATTCTTTCCAACTACGGCCGCATCAATCGCAGCTCCTGTAGGAGGTGTATCGACAAGCACGTAATCAAAATTTTTCTCTCCAAACTCGATAAGCTCTCTAAACTCTTCTGTCTCAAGAAGCTCTGTAGGATTTGGTACCTCATGTCCTGCAAAGAGGATAAACACTCCTTTGATGTTTGTCGCATATACTACTTTGTCCAAAGATACCTGGCCTGAAAGATAATGTGAGAGTCCGTATATCTTTCCACCGCTCTCCACCTTCGCTCTGAGTCGTCCTACAAGGACTGACTTACGCATATCGGTATCTACTACAAGGACTGACTTCTTAGAGTCCGCCATCGAACGAGCCAGATCCATAACTACGGTTGTCTTTCCCTCATTTGGCACGCTGCTGGTAAAAAGGATAGACTTCACACCCTTTCCACTAAAGCTGATGCTTGTTTTAAGAGCTCGAAGAGACTCCTTCATTGTATAGCTCTGGTCTTTTATCTGATTAATAACTACTGTTTCCATTAAACTGCCCTCTTCTTACTCTTGCTATCGTCTGATTTAGATGATCGAGTTTTCTTCTTTTTTCTTCTCTTTGTCTTGGCTCCATCATACTCTGTCTCATCAACAGGAAGTGATGCAAGCACCTTGAGGCCTGTTCTGGTCTCCATATCATCTGCATTGGAAATTGTATCGTCAAGCATGTATCCAAGTACAACTATGCCGGCAGCAAGAAACAGTCCGAGTACAGCTCCTATAACTGTATTCTTAAGGATATTATTATTCACCGGTGTCTTTGAAGCATATGCTGTCTGGATAATCTTTGGCTGTGACTGATCCATATTGTCAGCGATATACTGTGATGAAACTTTTGCAATCTCATCTGCCACTGTTTTTGAAGCTTCTAAATCAGTGTCTGTAACCACAATCTTGAGCACACGTGTATCTGTCGGATTCTCTATCGAAACCCTCTTACTGAGCTGCTCGTATGTCTCGTCCATATCCAGATTGTCAATTACCTGTGATAAAACTGTCCTGCCTGTGATAACGTACTCATAGTCGTTTGTCAGACTCGAGCCTACCTGAATATCAGCAAGACTGGTGATAGATGTTGACTTGGTCAGTACATACATCTCTGCAGATGCCTCATACTCAGGTACAAAAGTAATCTTGGAGTATAATCCAAATACTGCTGCAAGAAGCACCATTGATGCCACAAGTGCCTTCCAGTGCTTCACTAATTCGTGAAACAGCGCTACTAAATCGATTTCAATTTCCTGATCTCTTATTGGTTCGTTGTTTTCCATTTTCCTACCCTTTACATATTGTAACATTATTTTTCGGTTTAATCCTATGTTATATTACTACACTTCATTTCCTTTGTCCATTTTTAGAAGTCACAAAAAAAGTATTAAGAATATGTCATATTTTGTAAATAATTATGCAATATAATAGAAAAGTGCCGGAAACGGCACTTTTCTTTGTTGTATTTTCATTTGCTATATTTTATTTGTTCCTGTTCTATTGTTGCTGTTCTAGTTCTGCTGTGGCTGTTCTGATGGTTCAGTCGGTGCCACCGGCTGTGGTTGTGGTTTTGAATTTACTGTAACGGTTATTGAACTGCTTGCGCTATTCCAGCCTGCCATTTCACCTGCTATAGCAGTAATCTGTACGCTACCAGCCCTGTAGATAGTCACATTTCCGGCAGCATCCACCGATGCAATCGATGGATCACTTGACTGGTAAGAAAGCGCTGCTCCGTTTGAAGCACTTGCTCCGAGAGAAAATGGTGCATCTCCCTCTGTTACAGTTTTATTACCGCAACCTATTGTCACAGATGGTGTCTGGTTTGGCTGTGGCTTTGCATTTACAGTGATTGTAATCGTCTTGCTGCCGGCCTTATAGCTTGTAGTAGCCTCAGACTTTACAGTGATTGTTGCAGTTCCGACACCTACTATCGTCACATTACCGTTCTCATCCACTCTCACTACACCCTCATTATCACTTGAGTATGTGAGCTTTGCATTATCCTCTGCTGTCACACCGAGATTGAATGCTCCGTCGCCCTCTGTCACATTATAAGAGTCAGCTCCGCCAAGACTCTGTGCTTTGCCGGCCACCTTGTCAACACCACCATATACAATTACTTTTTCATCTAATGTTACATTCTCATATAGCTTCTTTGCAGCTGAATAAGGCATATTTATGCAGCCATGGCTGCCGCTGTACATGTAGATATTTCCACCGAAGGTACTTCTCCACGAAGCATCATGGAATCCAATTCCACCATTGAATGGTATAAAGAAATTAACCCATGACTTATATCCGTCTCCCCTTAAGTATCTGTCCTTATCTCTTGAGAAGATAGAATACACTCCGGTAGGTGTTCCATGACCTTTTGAAATACATCCTGTAACACACTGACTTGATACAACAAGCTCTCCATTCTTGTATACATATACCATCTGATTGGTAAGATCCACTTCACAGTAATTGCCACCATATGTGACATATTCACCTGTTTCTTCTTCCTTTGCCTCACTGTAAACTGCTTCCACTGTTGCAGACTTTTTATTGTTTATTGCCTCAGCAATCGCCTCATACAGCTTGTTTCCATCTACAGTCTGTCCTGATGATGTAACAGGCACATTTATTATACTTCCGCCTGTAGTCTTAAACTGACCTGTTTTCTTCTTTGACACATCATGCTTTTTTGCAAGCTCTGTACAGTATGTAGCCATATTCTCACCATCAAGTGAAACTGACAATCCGTCATTGCCCACTATAAGCCACTGGGCTATCTGATCTTTTCCTACAGCCTCTGTAGCTGCTTCACCTGTTGCCGGTGTGAAATTACATGTCACCGTCACATCAAGATATGCATTGGCTTCTTTTAATGCCTTCTTTACCAGCTCGCTGTCCGCAGCCTTTTCTCCATCAACATATCCTGTTGCAGATGTAAGCTCTACCTTATCCTTCAGCTCCTTTACAGCGCTTGTCAGATTTGTAGCTGCATTGTCATATACAGGTGCATCTCCCGATACACCGTCAACACCATCAAATTGTCCTGCATCTGCATTGTAGGCTATTGTAGCACGATATGGCACAATTGATCTTATATCAAAGGTCTGTGTGTCTGTCGCAGCCTTCTTTTGTTCGTCATCCTTTGCCTCTGCATCCGTATCACTCTGTGCCGTTGCATCAGACTGTGACTGTGTTTTTGCAGTGATATAAGAGTCTACAAGAGCAGTCTCCAGCTCATCAGACTTATCCATTTTAAAAAGCTTCACCTGCTTTTCCGGTTTCTTATCCTTATTGGCCGCATTTATCAGTTCCTGAAGATCTGCTTTGTCATTATACTTGAGTCCCAAATCCTCAGCTGTCATATCAAATGATGCATCGTCAAGCTTCACTGATATCTTATACTTGCCTACTACAGTCTTTATGGCTTTCTTTGCCTCGTCAGCAGTCATTCCACCTACATCAACTGATGCAAGCTTGTACTTTTCAGGGAATGTCTTGTATGCTTTCTTTCCACAGCCTGCCATTCCCAATGCCATAAGCACACAGGCCAAAACTACCAGGAGTTTTATACTTTTCTTCTTCATCTTTGTCCTCTTTATCTTAATTTTATATTATTCTCACAGCACCATATTTTATCACTTTCTTATATGTGCCTCAAGTGAGATTTATCACATATTTTCCGATTATTTAGACACATTATTCATCATTATGATAACAAAAAAACTTCCTAATGACGCACAATATGTAACAAGCGTATAAAATAGTCCTGATACACTCTATCGCTCATATGCATTTTATTCAACATACAAAATACTTTATAATTCTTATTTACACATTTATACATATCTGTATTCTTTTTTTCGATTTGACTGACAAACAGCTTCATCCTTTTTCTAAGCTGTTTTTTATCAGTGTTCCTAATCAGGCAAAGCTGCAAATAGTCGTTGATAAATTTGCTTGTTTTATCAAACCACAGCTGCTTTCCGCCTATACTAAAGTGCTCCGCATCCCGGCCTGCCTCAATCAGCCTCATGATAACCTTCTCATAATGGTCAAGCCTCTTCAGTGAGCTTTCTATCGAAACGCTCTGATTTACGTCACCGACTCTATACTCATAAAGTGCCTTATCATATGCATAGATACTTTCGGCATATGCCATTGGAATTATTGAGAACTCCTGATCCTCGTAAAACACTCCCTCAGAGAGTGTCAGTCCTGTATTTCTATAAAACTGCGTATTATATATCACCCCATGCAGACTCAGCCCCCACCAGAAATCATACAGATGCTCGTCCACATATCCTGCATTATATGGTCCACCATTTTTTGTTATATATTTATCGTCGTATGGATATTCATCAGTATTTTCTCTCTGCAGCACATATGACCTGTAGCTCATCAGCACTGCATCTGCGAAATTCTCATGTTTATTTTCATTATCTCTAAGATAACAGATAGTTTCTTTCAACACATCAGTGTTTACCCAGTCATCAGCGTCTACTACCTTAAAATAGCTTCCTTTTATTATTTTTACGCCTTCATTAATTGCCGAGCCATGACCACCGTTTTCTTTATTCAGTATCCGATACACGTCAGGATATTTATTTACATATTTTTGTGCAATCTCCACACTATTATCGGTAGAGCCGTCATTCACAACAATAATGTCCAGCATATTTAAAAGAGAGTTATCATCAATAATAAATGATGATAACCCTTTATCCAAAAACTTTGCCGCATTATATGTCGGTATTATTATTGATAGTATCTTTTTATTTTCTGTTTCCATATCCTATCTAATTCCTGTTTCTATATGTTAATTTCCACTTATATCGCTGTCTGTCACCATATTTTACAATGGTAGTCAGTATTATTTTCTGTATAGTCTGTCTGCTCTGCCAACCCTTTTGGCAAGCTCAAGCAGCTTTGCAAATTGATTCTCGTAAAAGCTGTTGCTCACATGCAGCTTATTAAACAGCCGAAATACTTTATATTTACGCTGTACTGCCTCATACATAAGTGCACTTTTTTGAGCGAGTTTCATGTTAAACTGCTCTACTATCGCTCTGCCGGATTGTCTGTCGGTATTTTTTATCAAAGCTATTTGATAATAGCTTGTGATTATGCCCGACGTCTTTCTGATAAAGTGTTCCTTTCCACCCTGTGGCATTTTTGCAAAGCTCTTCTCTGCCTCAAGTACATTAAATATAACCTGCTCCAAATCCGGAAGACGCTTCACCTGACTCGCTGCTGAAACACTTTGATTTACATCTCCAACCCTGTATACATACAACTCTTCCTGAATAAATCTGACAGTTTTTGCATACGAAAACGGAACGGTTGCATACTCCTGGTCTTCGTAAAATACATGCTCTGTGAGCTTATATCCAAGTGCTTTATAGAACCCTGTGTTATATATCACTCCGTGAAATGATAGTCCATCAAATACATCATCCCACATATTTACTATATCCTTTAAATTGTACTCTCTTGTAAAATCAGGCACACTCACATCTGCCGGTCTGTACTCATCCTTTGATATGTCATAATACCTGAAGCTTTGTATCACCGCATCCGAATCTACATGCTCGAGATATTCAACCAGGTGCTTTAGCGCAAGCGTATCTACCCAGTCATCCGCATCGACCACCTTTAAATACTTTCCTCTCACATGCTCCACGCCTGTGTTGATTGCAGAACCGTGTCCACCATTTGTTTTATTTACTATGACAAAGGTATCCGGATACCAGTCCACAAATTTCTGCGCCACTTCAACACTTCTGTCAGGTGTGCCGTCATTTACGACTATCACCTCAAGCTTATCGAGTATAGCCTTGTCAATATCTATTTCCTCAAAGCGGCCCTCCGTTGCCATTTTACAGTTGTGCTGTGCTGTCTGTGCATCTGTATCCCTGCATACCAGAAATGACGACAGCCCCTTATTCAGAAACTTTTCTGCATTATATGTTGGTATTATGATTGATAATATTTTACTCATTAACTGTTCTATCCGTCCTGATTACTATTATTAAAAAGAGTATTGCATACTCATTAACGCCTATTCATGAAATTAATTACCACGCAGTCTGCTATAGACCCATGCTGCCATCGGAAATATCTTAAAACCTGTTTTTCTAAGCATCCAGACGCTCTTCCTGCTGCACGCCTGGTACACTCCCGGGTGTTCCTCACGCAGCATCTCGTCAAACTTCTTCATCTGCTCAACGTTCCTTGCATCATTGCCCTTTGCCAGAAATATCTGGTACTCATCATCGACTGCCTCTGCTATGCCGCGCTCAAGGTACTGCTTCTTGTAGGTCTGCAGATTGCCGTGCACGTTGTTGTACTCAAACAGTGCATCAAGCACCTTAAGGTGCTGGTCATGACGCTTGATCATCATCTTTATGTCCACGCTCTGACCACTCCTTCCAAGTCTGTACTGATACAGCGGCAGAGGTGAAAACGTGATGCTTGTGCAGTATGGTATAGGGTAGAGTATATACTCCTGGTCCTCGTAGAAGCAGTGCTCATCCACACGAATATCATTCTTCTGCAATACATCAGTACGGATGGTCATGGAATGTATAGTGATCAGCGGGTCCATGACTGCCTCAGCAAAACCCCACTCCCTGTTGTAGTGATAAGAGTTGGACACTGCCTTTCTGCGCTTTGTGACCTTCTTTGTCCTATCATCTACCAGATTGAAGTCATTGGATATGACATCCGAGTGCGTGTGCTTCAAAAGCTGTACAAATTGTGACAGAAGGCTCTTGTCCAGCCAGTCATCACCATCCACCACCTTGAAATACTTTCCTGTTGCACGCGGTATCGCATAGTTGATGGTAGATCCATGGCCTCCGTTCTCCTTAGAGAGCACCTTGAAGCTGTATGGATATTTCTGCTCGTAGGTATGTGCCAGGCTGGCTGTGGAATCTGTGGAACCATCATCCACTATGAGTATCTCCAGACTTCTGAGCACAGACAAATCTATAAACGAGTCAAGACAGTTCTTTATATACTTTTCAACATTGTAAGCCGGAACGACTATGGTTAAAAGCTTCTCCATATATGTTTCTCCATGTATACCTGTTTCCTTGTGTACTACTCTCCGAGTCCATCCTTGATGTACTGTATAAGATGTTCAAGCGCCTCACTCTCATCCTCGCCATTGCAGATAAGCTCTATCTCATCGCCTGACTTTATGCATGCTCCAAGCACTGAAAGTACACTCTTTGCATTAGCTACATTTTTCTCGTCATATATAAATGTTACCTTTGATTTAAATTTCATTGCCTCTTTGCAGAGATTGCCGGCCGGACGTAAATGTAATCCGGTAGGATTCTTGATTATTATTTTTTGTGCTACCACTTTTATTACCTCTTTTCGGTTATATATCTATCAATGTGATGAACTGTCAGAGCCGTTATTTCCGGTGTTTCCTGACGATGTGCTGCCCGATGACGTACCAGCTGACGATGAACCACCTGCGCCGGTGTCGCCTGATGTTGTACCGCCTGTTGTTGAGCCCGAGGCTGTTCCTGTACCATCAGTTCCCGTTGTGCCGCCTCCGTCACCTTCCCTTCCGATAACTATCTGAACCTTTATCTCGCCCCATGTGTACTTGGTCTCATCCAGATTTGGCTTTACCGTCACTGTATGTGTACCTGCATCAAGGCCTGTCACGTCAATTTTACCCTTCAGTGTAGTTCCCGAAAGCGTATCTATATCAGACTGGGTGCCGCTTACTACGACACTGCTCTTATCTGTTACAAATGTAAGCGTATATCCATCTTCCAGTCCGTCATATGTGATATTGGAGCTGTTCAGCGTCATGGTTGAAGTCGCATTTGTTTCAACCTTTATATCTATACTGAGCTTTGCCTTGGATGAGTTCACTATAAAAACTCCATCCGGCAGATATCCTGTCAGGTCAACAGATGTACTTATATCGTCTGTTGCGCCCGATATATCGATTGGTCCCACATCTATAGATGTGATATTGTTCAATGCTTCTGCATTACCCTTGAGCATTACAGACTCCTCTGATAGTTCTACTCCGAGCACGCTCTTTCCACCTGCCGGTGAGCCTGTCGTAGTACACTTGATAGGTACCTCCTTGGTACTTAAGACATCAACTGTCACTGCTATAGACTGATACTGGCTATCCACATCAAGCTTTGATATATCTATCTCATCGCCATTATCATCAATCAGAGTGAGATCACCGCGATCAGTTATCTGATTATCTGATATTATGGTATTGTCATCGACCTTTATATTTACATTGGCCGATGCTATAGTTGAAACAATGGACTCAGGACCTCCGATCTTTACTACCTTTGGATTTGCCTGTGGCTTGTTTCCCAGTGCTTTCGCACCTGAGAGACTTCCATCCAATGATACCTTTACCTCAAACTGCTTCTGCATATATTTTTCAACCGAAAGCGGGAGCATATGGTCTCCACCGTTGAAGGTAATCGAATGTCTGTACTTGGTGCATCCAATATCTACCTTTACGCTTGCCTTATTCGTATCATCCTTATCTACTATGATATTTGCAAGGTCGACATTTGCGTAAAAATCAGAATCATCAAGCTCGTTCAGATAGCTTCTCTTGCCTGATACCGAAAAGCTGATGGTCTTTTCCGAATCCTTGATGGTAGGCCATAGCCCCTTGTCAACAACCGAATCACGGCCTGTGACGGTGACTGTTGTGGTAAATGTCTTTGTCTTGACCGGGTCATTGAGATTGTAGACCACAAGCCAGAGTATAAATGCAAATGCTATCGCAAGTATTTTAAAGCCTATATTATTTGTGAAGGTTTTTAGAAGCTTCTTTCCCATTCTTAAACCTCCTTTTAATTAATTCAAATTTACCCGGCTCCCTATGTCTGTTCTGCAGAAGCTTAAGCTGTGTGCGTAGATGATCGGCATCTATATCGTGCTCAATCTGCCCCTTGTATGCTGTAGAAACTGATCCTGTCTCCTCTGAAACTATGATAGTAAGCGAATCACTTACCTCGCTGACCCCGACCGCTGCACGGTGTCTGGTTCCCAAATCCTTCGAGAGTGACAGGCTGTCTGATAGCGGAAGGTAACATGTAGCTGACACCACACGGTTGCCACGCACGATAACCGCTCCGTCATGAAGCGGTGTGTTTTTCTCAAAAATATTGATGAGGAGCTGACTTGTAAGTATGGCATCCACATCTATTCCTGTTCTGATATACTCTCCCAGATTTATCTCATCCTCCATGACTATTAGCGCTCCTGTCTTTACTCTGCCCATCGCAAAGCATGCACGCACCAGCTCATCAATTGTCTTGTCGGAGAATTTCTCAATCTCGCCCCTGCCGGTATTGAAGAAATCACCCAAAAAGGTCTTTCCACCAATATTCTCCAAGGCATTTCGAAGCTCAGGCTGAAAAATAACAACAAGTGCCACGAGACCTATATTAAAGAGTTTCTCAGCAAGCCACAGTATCGTATCCATCTGGAACAATGCTGCAACAAGCACAAACAACAGTATGATAATAAGGCCCTTGAACAGATTCCATGCCCTCGTGGTCTTTATCCACAAAAGTATATGATAGAAGAGCACTGAAATAATAAGTATCTCTATAATGTCTATCACACCGATTTTGATGCCCGGCACATTTGTGAATGTAAGGAACTGGTCCTTGAAGCGTATCAATACACCACTCACATTATCCATAGCGCCCTCCTTTCTCTTATACTATGTAACTATTTGTCATCCTCAAATATATTTTCGTCTATTTCGAGATCTTTTGCAATAGCCTCTTTGCTGATATTTTCCTGATTATGTCTCGGAATCTTCTTTCCAAGGCTTCCTGTATTGCCAAAGTGCTTTACAACCTTTTCCTCCTTGGCAATCATCTTCTTTGGAACTGCCTTGACGTAATAGTAATATTCATCATCCTCAAATTGTACGTTTTCTGTACGTGCATAGTCAAGATTCATAAATATAAACTGTATGACAACACCTGCAAAAATAGCAACTACAGTGCTGAGCACAAGCCAGATTATCTTCTCCGGCAGTCCGAGCACCAGATAAGCAACAACAAGTGCAACCAACTGTATGAGCCCTCCTGCTATGGTAGCAACAGTCCATGAATTGTTGATTTTCAATCGTCTGACCTGATACACCACCAGTGTGGTGATAACAAAGATTGCCATAACTATAAACATCTCTTTGTTGTCAAGAAGCTGTCCCATTGTCACATTGAGCTTTGTAGTGCTCTGCCCCTTTTTATCTACCACCTCTGCAAGCGCTGATGCATTCTGTCTGATTCCGTCAAAGAAATAGTACAACAGTGTGCCACATATTATTGCAACAACCGAATAAGCTCTTCTTAAAAGACCTGCTGCAACCGGCATAACAGACGGTATGTGAAGCTGAAAGCATATAGGTGTGAGTATCACAAGCATGCCATCCTTCGGTGCAAAACGGAAATAGACAAAATACAGTACTAAAAAAAGTACAAATGTGATAGCAAAAACCTCTATGGACAGCGCATACATATCTAAAAGTATCATAATCGAAGCAATCCAGAGTATTGCATTCACCGGAAGCAGTGCACACACAAGCGCTAAAAGCAGTGCCACAAGCATCGAGCTTATTTTCGCCATATAGCCGATATTCAAATCTATTGTTATAAATGCGATAAATGCAACGGCAAATCTCACAACCGGAAGTATAAAGTGCTCATACTCACCGCAAAATTTGACTGCCTTATCCTTAATTTCCAGTAACTTGTTCATAAAGCCTCCCTAACGCTTAATCTTTTCCTCACGGGAATATATTCTGCCCACTGCCTTCAGGTGATTTGCGTATTTGCGCACTTCTCTTCTGCCGGCCTTATATCTTGCAGTATACACCACAATTGTGACAAAAATGTAAACCGCCATAAACGCAATATACAGTATGCCTATTGTGACACCCATTGCCTTAAAATCAAGCTTATTGATTCTGTCCAAAAGCTCTGCTGCATTGACAGCAACCCACATCACAACAAGCCCTGCAAATGCGAATGTACCTGTAAAGAAGCTTTTTAAGCCCTCTTTCCATATATAGTCCCATCCGTAATAGCTTGCGGACTGCTTCTGCACACGGCTGTCATCGCTTTTGCTGTCACATAGAGCAATATTAAACAGTTCCCTTACTTTTTCTTCGTTTATCATAAATCATCCTCTTACCTGTTACTTGATATATCTCATACGGTTTTTGTCATCCTGCTGCCACAGCCCTTGCAATTAGATATTCTCATCTGATAAAACCCTCCTAACTTCCCTGTCCTATGCAAATACACAGCACATATACACGGCCAGGACATTTCTTTGCTATCTCGTGCCCAATCGACTCCACCGTACTGCCTGTAGTATATATATCATCTACTATTAGTATTTGGTCATATTGTACAATACTATCCGCCACTTGAAAAGCCCCCTCGAGACAATTTCTGCGTTCAACATACCCCATTGTCTTGAGTGGACTGGTATTTTTCATTCTGCGCACAAGCCCTTTTGCCATCTTTATGCCTGTTTTTTCAGACAATGCCCTTGCAAAACACTCTGCCTGATTGTAGCCTCTCTGACGCATTTTTTTACGGTGCATCGGCACCGGAATAATAACATCTATCCCACATCTCTGTATCCAGTCCGAATATCTTTCCACTGCTGTCTGTGCAAAATAAGCCGCATACTCACGTCTGTTTGAATACTTGAACCTGTACATGGTCTGCTTTATGCTGCCCTTGTATGCAAAAAGCGCCTTGCCCTGCCTGTAGCTGTCATCTTCCCGCATCTGCCTGTGATGCTCGAGTGCCCGTGCGCAGTCGTCACAATACTCTCTTCGCTCAGACAAAACCGGCTTCCCGCAGCGCATACACTGTGGCTGCTCAACCGGAAAGAGCTTTTCACAGCATCTGCTGTGTATATATCTCTCAACCGGACCAATTATACCATCACATACCGGACAGCGAGGTGGAAATACCAGATTGATTACGCCTCTCCCAATATCCTTTATTTTGTTCACTAATCCCCCTGACTGTAATATCCCCATTTGTAACAATATTAACAAAAAAGCGACAATACATTCCTGCAATGCAGGGACATATCATCGCCCTCACGGCTGCCTGTTATAAAACGTATATTCTAGAATTCTTCATCTCTCTTGCCTGCAAGGAACTCTACATACTTTCCTGTACCGATAGCAACACATGTCATAGGCTGCTCTGCAGTCATTGTATTGATGCCGGTCTTTTCCTCGATAAGCTCCTCAAGACCTCTGAGCAGTGAACCGCCTCCTGTAAGCACGATTCCTCTGTCTGCGACATCGGCTGCAAGCTCCGGTGGAGTCTTTTCAAGCACTGAGTGCACTGCCTCAACTATCTGAAGAGTTGCCTCACGAAGTGCTTCCTCTGTCTCCTCTGAGCTGACTGTAATAGTCCTTGGAAGTCCTGTTACAAGGTTTCTTCCTCTTACTTCAATTGTCTCCGGCTGTGCGAGAGGGTAGCATGTACCAATCTTGATTTTGATATCCTCAGCTGTTCTCTCTCCGATGAGAAGGTTATGCTTCTTTCTCATGTATCTGACAATTGCCTCATCAAAATCATCTCCGGCTATCTTGATAGATGTGCTGACTACTGAACCACCGAGTGAGATAACTGCTATATCTGATGTACCGCCTCCGATATCTACTATCATATTTCCGCATGGCTTTGAAATATCAATACCTGCACCGATTGCAGCTGCGATTGGCTCCTCGATAATCTTAACATCTCTGGCTCCTGCTGCAAATGTAGCATCCTCAACGGCCTTCTTCTCAACCTCTGTAACACCACTTGGCACACATACGCTCACGAGCGGCTTTCTGAAGCTCTTCTTTCCAAGCGCCTTCTGGATGAAGTGCTTGATCATCTTCTCTGTAACTGTATAATCTGAGATAACACCCTGACGCAACGGTCTGACTGCAACGATATTACCCGGTGTCCTTCCGAGCATGAGGCGTGCTTCCTCTCCGATTGCCTTAATCTTGTTGGTGTCCCTGTCAAAGGCTACTACTGAAGGCTCCTTTAACACAACACCCTTTCCTTTTATATAAACAAGTATACTTGCTGTTCCTAAATCGATTCCGATATCTGATCCGACCATTTTAATAGCCCCTTTCCTACCATATCTTTAAATTTACACATACACTCTCTTATTATATACAATAAATCCCATTTTTCAAACTTTTTTTTTGAAAAAGCTCATATTTAATAAAATTTTAAAATTTATCCTTGTCTTTTTCCAGATATGGTTTCAAAAACCGGCCTGTATATGACTGTTTTACCTCGCATATCTCCTCAGGTGTGCCCTGCGCTATGACGGTTCCGCCGCCGTCTCCGCCCTCAGGTCCCATATCTATGATATAGTCAGCTGTCTTTATCACGTCGAGATTGTGCTCGATAACAACCACCGTATTGCCTCCGTCTGAGAGCCTGCGCAGTATCTCCACAAGCTTGTGTACATCTGCAAAGTGCAGTCCTGTGGTAGGCTCATCAAGTATATATATGGTCTTTCCGGTGCTCTTTCTGCTAAGCTCTGTGGCAAGCTTGATACGCTGTGCCTCACCACCCGAAAGCTCTGTGGACGGCTGTCCCAGCTTCACGTAGGATAGTCCGACATCATAGAGCGACTGGATTTTGTTCTGGATCTTTGGCACATTTTTGAAAAACTCAAGTGCCTCCTCCACTGTCATATCAAGAACATCGTATATGCTCTTGCCCTTGTACTTTACATCGAGTGTCTCCCTGTTATATCGTTTGCCTCCACAGACCTCACACGGCACATATACATCAGGCAGGAAATGCATCTCTATCTTAAGGATTCCATCACCGCCACAGGCCTCACACCGACCGCCCTTTACATTGAAACTGAAACGGCCCTTTTTATAGCCCTTTGCCTTGGCATCAGGTGTTGATGCAAACAGGTCTCTTATCATATCAAACACGCCTGTATATGTGGCAGGATTAGAGCGGGGTGTACGGCCTATCGGTGACTGGTCGATGTCTATGACCTTATCAAGCTGTTCAAGACCATCTATACCGTCGTGGTCACCTGCGATACACCTGGCTCTGTTTAAGGATTTGGCCAGATGCTTGTAGAGTATCTCATTGGTCAATGAGCTCTTTCCCGAGCCCGACACGCCTGTAACACAGGTCATGATACCAAGAGGTATCTGCACATCAATATTTTTCAGGTTATTCTCCCTGGCTCCTCTTATCGTGATATATCCGCTTGGCTTACGCCTCTCCTGTGGAACCGGTATCTTTATTTTGCCGCTCAGATATGCTCCTGTGAGTGATTTTTTGCACTTTATAATGTCCTTTAACGATCCTGCTGCCACTATCTCCCCGCCGTGCGAGCCGGCTCCCGGCCCTACATCCACGATATAATCCGCTGCACGCATGGTATCCTCATCATGCTCCACAACTATGAGCGTATTTCCCAGATTCTTAAGATTCATAAGTGCACCAAGCAGCTTGTCGTTATCCCTCTGATGCAGTCCGATACTTGGCTCATCAAGTATATATGCCACACCTACAAGCCCTGAGCCAATCTGCGTGGCAAGCCTGATTCGCTGGGCTTCCCCGCCTGAAAGGCTTGCCGTGCCACGGGTAAGGGTGAGGTAATCAAGGCCAACCTGCTGCAAAAAGCCAACTCTCGCACGGATTTCCTTTAGTATCTGGTCTCCTATATAGTGCTGCTGCTCTGTAAGTTCTATATCAGCAAGAAACTTCACAAGCTCCTTCACAGACATGGAGGTCATCTCATATATGTTCTTGTCCGCAACCGTAACGGCAAGTGACGACGGCTTAAGCCTCTGCCCCTTACAGCTCGTACACGGAGTAATGCGCATAAACTGCTCATACTCTGCCTTTGCCGTATCAGAAAAGGTCTCCTTGTATCGGCGCTCAACATTGTCCACAAGGCCGTTCCATACAAGGTCATAGACACCTTCGCCCCTCTGACCCTTGTATCTGACCTTGAGCACTCTGCCGTCTCCACCGTAAAACAGCAGCTTTTTCATGTCTGCAGATAAATCATCAATCGGCGTGTCGAGAGGAAGCCCATAGCCCTCATGCAGTGCACGAAGTGTCGCATAGGTATAGCTCTTTGGGTCTGTACATGACTGCCAGCCCATCACTTGTATGGCACCCTCAGATATGGAAAGCGATGAGTCAGGCACCATAAGCTGCGGGTCAAACTCCATCTTGTAGCCGAGTCCGTAGCAGGTCGGACATGCTCCGAACGGATTGTTGAAGGAGAAGCTTCTCGGCTCAACCTCATCTATGCTTATGCCACAGTCAGGGCACGCAAAATTCTGGGAAAAAGTCATCTGTTCGCCATCCACAATATCAACTATGGCATTGCCCTCTGTCAGTTCAAATACATTTTCAAGTGAATCCGTAAGGCGCTTCTCTATACCCGGCTTTACAACCAGACGGTCTACAACAATGTCAATATTGTGCTTTATATTTTTCTCCATCGGGATATCCTCGGAGAGCTCATACATGCTGCCATCTACAATCACACGCACGTATCCGCTCTTTTTGGCTCTCTCGAATAGCTTCTGGTGCTCACCCTTGCGGCCTCTGACCACCGGTGCAAAAAGCTGGATACGGGTGCGCTCAGGCAACGCCATAACAGTATCCACCATCTGGTCTATCGTCTGCTTTGTAATGGCGCGCCCGCACTTCGGACAGTGTGGTATTCCAATTCTTGCATAAAGCAGTCTGAAGTAATCATATATCTCTGTGACCGTTCCGACAGTTGAACGTGGGTTCTTGTTGGTGGATTTCTGGTCAATGGAAATGGCAGGCGGAAGTCCCTCTATAGACTCCACATTCGGCTTCTCCATCTGTCCTAAAAACTGACGCGCATACGATGAAAGTGACTCCATGTACCTGCGCTGCCCCTCAGCATATATGGTATCAAATGCCAACGATGACTTGCCGGAGCCTGAAAGCCCTGTAAAAACAACAAACTCATCTCTTGGGATGTCGAGACTGACGCACTTTAGATTGTGCTCACTGGCACCTCGTATTTTGATGTATTTTCTTTCTTTTTTTGCCATAATTTGTGTTCCTCCAAATTACTTCCGGATGTTATAAGCTTTTATTTTACGTCTCTCAATGTGTTTTTAAGCATAATAAGCTTATCCCTGTACTCAGCAGCCGCCTCGAAATTGAGCTCTGCCGCTGCTTTTTTCATCTTTTTCTCTATATCTGCAATATGCTTCTCAAGCTCTTTTTTGCTCATTGACTCCGGATCTTTGTCAAGAGAATTCTCATCGGCCGCTACCTTCTTTGAGATAGCTATGAGATCACGCACGGATTTCTGTATAGTCTGCGGCGTGATGCCGTGAGCCTCATTGTACTCTTCCTGTACCTTTCTACGACGCTTTGTCTCGTCAATTGCGACACGCATGGAGTCTGTAATCTTGTCAGCGTACATGATAACATGGCCCTCACTGTTACGTGCGGCACGTCCTATCGTCTGTATAAGTGAGGTCTCTGAACGAAGGAAGCCTTCCTTATCCGCATCGAGTATGGCAACAAGTGTAATCTCCGGGATATCAAGACCCTCCCTGAGCAGATTGATGCCGACGAGCACGTCAAATACGTCAAGACGCAGGTCACGTATTATCTCCGCTCTCTCAAGTGTATCTATATCTGAATGCAGGTACTTTACCCTGATGCCAAGCTCTGCCATATAGTTTGTGAGATCCTCAGCCATACGCTTTGTGAGTGTGGTAATAAGCACCTTGTGATGGTTTGCAGTCTCCTTATTGACCTCTGACACAAGGTCATCAATCTGTCCCTCAACAGGGCGCACTGATATCTCAGGATCCAAAAGTCCTGTCGGTCTGATAATCTGCTCCGCACGAAGCAGCTCATGCTCATTCTCATACTTATTCGGAGTGGCTGAGACAAAGAGCATCTGGTCTATTTTACCCTCAAACTCCTCGAAATTTAGAGGTCTGTTGTCAAGGGCCGAGGGCAGTCTGAAGCCATAGTCAACAAGAGTGGTCTTTCTGGAGCGGTCACCCGCATACATACCGCCTATCTGCGGAATCGTGATATGTGACTCATCCACGATTATGAGAAAATCATCCGGGAAGAAATCTATGAGTGTCATAGGAGGCTCCCCCGGCTTTGCAAAGTTCAGATGCCTCGTATAGTTCTCAATTCCTGAGCAGAAACCTGTCTCCCTCATCATCTCTATGTCAAAATTGGTCCTCTCTGCTATTCGCTGAGCCTCTATGAGCTTGTCCTCGCCTTTAAAATACTTCACACGCTCATCAAGCTCTTTCTCTATATTGAGGCAGGCCTCATTTATCTTCTCCTGCGAAACTACATAGTGGGATGCAGGGAAAATCATCGTGTGCTCAAGCGAGCACTTTACCTCGCCGGTCAGCACATCAACCTCCACTATCCGATCTATCTCATCACCGAAAAACTCAACCCTGATTGCTGTATCATCGGCATTTGCCGGAAATATATCAAGCACATCACCATGCACTCTGAAGGTGCCTCGGTGAAAATCCATATCATTCCTGGTGTACTGTAAATCTATGAGAGCCCTTGCGAGATCATCCCTGTCCCTCTCCTGCCCCGGGCGCAGCGAAATACTCATGCCTGTCCACTCATCAGGACTTCCAAGTCCGTATATGCATGAAACCGATGCCACGACAATGACATCCTTTCGCTCTGTGAGCGCTGCCGTGGCTGAAAGCCTGAGCTTATCTATCTCATCATTTACAGAGGAATCCTTGGCTATGTACGTATCAGACTGCGGCACATAGGCCTCAGGCTGGTAATAGTCGTAGTAGGATACAAAGTACTCTACTGCGTTCTCAGGGAAAAACTCCTTCATCTCACCATAGAGCTGCCCCGCCAGTGTCTTATTGTGCGATATGATAAGTGTAGGCTTATTGAGTGCTGCAATGACATTAGCCATGGTAAAGGTCTTGCCGGAGCCGGTAACTCCAAGTAAAGTCTCAAACTGGTTGCCCTCCTTAAAGCCCTTC
>OLXI01000255.1_pt1 | contig 36877 bp, 32 predicted proteins | sample 1674181 | NCBI WGS metagenome assembly OLXI01 (sample SAMEA103958148, study PRJEB25191) | human gut metagenome | reverse complement strand
TCAGAACGTCGTGAGACAGTTCGGTCCCTATCTGTCGTGGGCGCAGGATATTTGATGGGAGCTGTCCCTAGTACGAGAGGACCGGGACGGACGTACCTCTGGCGCACCAGTTGTTCCGCCAGGAGCATAGCTGGGCAACTACGTACGGATCGGATAAACGCTGAAAGCATCTAAGCGTGAAGCCGACCCAAAGATAAGATATCCCATTGTTTCAAACAAGTAAGACCCCTTGAAGACTACAAGGTTGATAGGCACGATGTGTAAGTGGAGCGATCCATTCAGCAAGCGTGTACTAATAGGTCGAGGGCTTGACCACAATTCGCTTGAGACTTTTAAGTCAACGAAAAAATGTCAGCAGTGATTATTCAGTTTTGAAGGCACGTCCTTCTAAGAAATACTGGACAGAAGCACAGAAATGTGTTATACTGATTCAGTCAAATCGGTCGGTGTCGATGACGGTAAGGTTCCACCTGTTCCCATTCCGAACACAGAAGTTAAGCTTACTTGTGCCGAAGATAGTTAGCTGGAAACGGCTTGTGAAAATAGGTAGTCGCCGACTTAGAGAAACGCTTGAGGAATTTCCTGAAGCGTTTTTTAGTGTGTGAAAGATGAAATTCCTACAAATAGAGCAAGATATAACTGAAAGTTCATATTTTGTTAAAATATTCCGTGGAAATTAGTTGCGGCTAAGTGACGCTTATGTTACAATAATGATATATCAATGTGGTGGAAATGGGATCGGTCGGGGATATATTACAGAACGGAAGGAAGTAGTTGTGGTGAAGGTGGCGATGATCGGGCACAAGGATTTTCCGAGTCGCTCGGGCGGTGTGGAGGTCATGGTTGGCGGGCTGGCCAGAAGTCTGGTGGAACGAGGCTATGACGTTACTGTGTATAACCGCGGCTTGGAAAAGCACCATAATGTGTACGATGTGGACGGCGTTCACGCGCGGCGGGTGTTTACGCTGCAAAAGCCTGCACTGAATGCCACGATCTACTCTTTTCTGGCAACTTTTGATGCGCTGTTCCGGGGCTATGATGTGATCCATTATCACGCCATTGGGCCCAGCGTACCGCTGCTGATCGCTAAGATATTCGGCAAGCACACCGTATGTACAGTGCACGGACTGAACTGGAAGGTGGACAAGTGGCGCGGCTTTGCTAGCCGTTATATGAAGCTGGGAGAGCGGATCGCCGCAAAATATGCGGATGATCTGGTGGTGCTTTCGGAGACGGAGTGGAACTATTTTTTGCAGAAATACAACCGTGCATCCATACTGATCCCCAATGCCATCCGCTTTTACGAAAAGCGCGCGTGCAGCCTGATCCGGGAAAAATACGGGCTGGCGAGGGGAGAGTACATCCTGTATGTGGGGCGCATCTCGCCAGAAAAAGGCACGCTGGATCTGGTGGAGGGATACCGCAAGGCCAAGACAGGGAAAAAGCTTGTACTGGTCGGCCCGCTGGATGACAGCGAATATTGCAGAGCAGTACAGCAGCAGGCACAGAATGACCCTAATATCATCATGACCGACTATGTGGTGGGCGACCCGCTGAAGGAGCTTTACAGCAATTGCGGGCTGTTCGTTTTGCCCAGCCACACCGAGGGGCTTTCTCTATCTTTGCTGGAGGCACTGTCCATCGGTGCACGGTGTCTGGTGAGCGATATCCCCGAGAATACGGTCGTGACCGACATTTACGGCGCGGCCTTCAAACCGGAGGATACGGACGATCTTGCCCGGGCGCTGGAACGGGAATGCACACAGGAGTACCCGGACGCAATGCGACAGCAGCAGATACAGTACATCCATACAAATTTTGAGTACGACGTGATGCTGGACCGTTACGAGGAGGTCTATCATCATGTGGTGGGTGACCCGTTGAAGGCGATGCCCTCCACGCTGAAAAAGGGAAGAGTGCCGGCAGGCGCAAAAGCATAAGCAAAGAACGCCCCGGAAACGTTTGACAGCGTTTCCGGGGCGTTTTTCGTTTAGATCAGCGGGGCGATGAATTTGAGCATAATGCCCACCAGATGCAGCAGCTTTTTGCCCTGCCAGATGCTCTGGCGGGTGGGTTCCACCGTGCGGCACTGCGCCAGCGTATCCTGAAAATCTGCTTCAATGCGGGGCAGGCAGTCCACGCCGCGCATCCATACTGCATCTTCAAAATGGTGGTACAGGCTGCGGTAATCCAGATTGATGGTGCCCACGACCGCCTCCTGCCCGTCCATGATCATCACCTTGGCGTGGGTGAAGCCGGGGGTCCACTCGCTGATCTTCACACCGGAGGACAGCAGCGGCAGGTAATGCGTTTTAGCCAGCGCATAAGCAAACCACTTGTCCGGCTTTCCGGGTAGGATCAGGTGCACATCCACGCCGCGCTCGGCGGCAAAGCGCAGAGCGGTCTCCAGCTCACCGTCCAGAATGAGGTAGGGCGTGATGATATGTACGCTGTGCCGGGCGCGGTTGAGCAGGTCGATATACACCATCTCGCCCACACGCTCGCCGTCCAGCGGACAGTCCCCGTAGGGGGTGACAAAGCCCTTTGTCTGCGTTTCCGGGAGGGGGCGGGTGAGGAACTGGGCGAATTCCGGCTCCCGCTGGATGCTCCACATCTGCAAAAATAGGGCGGTCATGGTGCGCACGCCCTCGCCCTCCAGCATGACAGCGGCATCCTTCCAGCGGCCGTATTTTTCAACGTGGTTGATGTACTCATCGGCCAGATTCACGCCGCCGGTAAAGCCCACGCGGCCATCTACGACTAAAATTTTGCGGTGGTCGCGGTAATTGTAGTGGGTGGAAACAAAGGGTGTGACCGGCGCAAACACCTTGCAGCGGATACCCAGCGCCTCCAGCCGTCTGGGGTAGTCCCGAGGCAGGGTGGAGAACTCGCAGGTGCCATCATACATCACCCGCACATCCACGCCCTGCGCGGCCTTGCGTGCCAGTATCTCCAGAATACGCCCCCACATCAGCCCTTCGTCGATGATGAAGTATTCCAGAAAAATGTACTGGGTGGCGCTTTCCAGCTGGGGCAGCAGCGCGGCAAACTTGGCCTCTCCGCTGGGGAAATAGGTCACCTGCGTGTTTTCGTACACCGGGAAGCCGCCGCCCCGTCCGCGCAGATACTGCGCCAGAGAGGCCGCGCCGGGGCAGTCCGCGTCCAGCGCCGTGCTCGCCTTTTTGTCCTGCGCCAGCTGGCCGCGGGTCTGTCCCTCCAGCTCCAGCAGGCGCTTTTTGAGCATCCGGTGACCGACATCCTCCTTGGTGTAGCAGAACAGCAGCACGCCCAGCACCGGGGCAAGCGCCGTGACCACCAGCCACGGGATGCGCACGCTGTTGTTCATGTCCTGATTGAGCAGGTAGACCATCATGGCCGCCGTGACCAGCAAGGTGCCGCCCAAGTAGTGGGGCAGCAGGTTACTGAACCAGCGCATCAGGCTGAAGAGCGCCCCGAATTGCAACACCAGCAGTACCAGCACCAGCCCAAAGCGGCTGAAGATGGCATGGATGAGCCCTTTCTGGCCTTTACGGAGCAGACGGATGCCGCCGTCCTCAAATACCCGGACCTTGCTTCTCATGGTGTGCTGCAATGTTTCTTTTGACATTTTGACCGTCCTTTTTTTGGAATGTGTCGGAGGATAGCCTGCAAACCCTGTCCAAACGACACATTTTGTGCTATGATAAAAGGGAAGAACTGCTGCCGGGCGGCAACAGCCCCGGGGCAGCAGAATATATACAAACCTATTATAATCCATTCCGGCCGGTTTTTCCACAGAAACCGGCAGATTTTGTGTAGAAGGAGTTTGCATTATGAACAACCTGATCATTGGCATCGCGGGCGGCTCTGGCAGCGGCAAGACCACCCTTGCACTGCGTCTGAAGGAGCGCTTTGGGGAGGACGAGGTGCGGCTGATCTCCCACGACAGCTACTACAAGCGTCACGACGAGCTGCCCTTTGAAGAGCGCTGCAAGCTGAACTACGACCACCCGGACGCCTTCGACAACGCATTGCTCATCTACCACTTGCAGGAGTTGAAGGCAGGCCGCGCCATCGACTGCCCGGTGTACGATTACTCCAACCATAACCGCAGCAACGAGGTGCAGCACATCGAGCCCGCCCCGGTGCTGATCGTGGAGGGCATTCTGCCCTTTGTAGAGCCGGAACTGTGCGCCCTGTTCGACTACAAGATCTTTGTGGACACGGACGCGGACGAGCGCATCCTGCGGCGCATTCTGCGGGACGTAAAGGAGCGCGGGCGCAGCTTGGACAGCGTGATCGACCAGTACCTTACCACGGTCAAGCCGATGCACGAGGCCTTTGTAGAGCCCAGCAAGCGCAACGCGGACATCATTGTGCCAAACGGCGGCGAGAACAGCACCGCTGTGGAGATGCTTGCGCACCACATCCGCACCCTGATCGAGAAAGCGAACCGGGGGTAAGATAAATTTAAAAAGGCACCCACAGCCATCCGGCTGCGGGTGCCTTTTTTCATACAGGTTTAACGGACAGAGGTGCGCACCAGCGCGCGTTTCAGGCGCGCCTGTGCCAGCTCGTACTCACGGTCGTTCAGGTTCTTGCGGGCAAGGATCTCCTCGGCGCGCTTTTTGGAAGCCTCCGCACGCGCCTGATCGATGTCCTCGGCCCATTCCCAAGTGGTAGCCACCAGACGCACGTCCCCGTCCAGCACGCTGAGCAGGCCGCCCATGCAGGCTGCACGGCGGCGCTGACCGTCGGCATCCACAATGTGCGCCTCGCCCATGCCCAGTGCCGTGCAGTAATCACCGTGCTTTGCCAGAATGGCGATATCGCCGTCAATGGCGCGGCAGACGATGCGCTCGGCCTGACCTTCAAAGGCGCAGCCGTCCGGCGTGACCACCGTCAGATGAAAGGTCGTCATGGCTTACCCCTTCTTCGCTTTTGCGAACACGTCGTCGATGGTGCCCGCGAACAGGAATGCGCTCTCGGGCAGCTCGTCGCACTCGCCGCTCAGGATCATCTTGAAGCCCCGCAGGGTCTCCTTCAGCGGCACATACTGGCCGGGCATACCGGTGAACTGCTCTGCCACATGGAAGCTCTGGCTCAGGAAGCGCTGCACCTTGCGGGCGCGGCTGACGGTACGCTTGTCCTCCTCGCTCAGCTCGTCCATGCCCATGATGGCAATGATGTCCTGCAGTTCCTTGTAGCGCTGCAGCACCTTCTGGACGGCGCGGGCGATCTCGTAGTGCTCCTGACCCACGACCTCCGGGCTGAGGATGCGGCTGGTGGAGTCCAGCGGGTCCACAGCGGGGTAGATGCCCTGCGATGCAATGTCACGGCTCAGAACCGTGGTGGCATCCAGATGGGTAAAGGTGGTGGCAGGGGCGGGGTCGGTCAGGTCGTCGGCGGGAACGTAGACGGCCTGCACCGAGGTGATGGAGCCCTTGCGGGTGGAGGTGATGCGCTCCTGCAGGGCACCCATCTCGGTGGCCAGCGTGGGCTGGTAACCGACGGCAGAGGGCATACGGCCCAACAGTGCGGACACCTCGGAACCGGCCTGCGTGAAGCGGAAGATGTTATCGATGAACAGCAGCACGTCCTGATTCTTCACATCGCGGAAGTACTCTGCCATGGTCAGGCCGGACAGTGCCACGCGCATACGGGCTCCCGGGGGCTCGTTCATCTGGCCGTAGACCAGCGCGGTCTTGTTGATAACGCCGCTCTCGGTCATTTCGCCGTACAGGTCGTTGCCCTCACGGGTGCGCTCGCCAACGCCGGTAAATACCGAGTAACCGTTGTGCTCGGTGGCGATGTTATAGATCAGCTCCTGGATCAGAACGGTCTTGCCGACGCCGGCGCCGCCGAACAGGCCGATCTTACCGCCCTTGGCGTAGGGGCAGATCAGGTCAACGACCTTGATGCCGGTCTCAAGGATCTCGGTGGTGGACTGCTGCTCCTCGTAGCTGGGAGCGGGACGGTGGATGGGCCAGTAGGCATCCGGGGTGGGGGCGGGCTTGTTATCCACAGGCTCGCCCAGCAGGTTGAACACGCGCCCCAGACACTGGTCGCCTACGGGCACCTTGATGGACTCGCCGGTGTCCACGGCATCTGTGCCGCGCACCAGACCATCGGTGCTGCTCATGGCAATGCAGCGTGCCACATTGTCGCCGGTCAGCTGAGCGACCTCCACCACCAGCTTCTGGCCGTGGTTGTCGATCTCAATGGCGTTGAGCAGCTCCGGCAGCTCGCCATCCTTGAACTGGATGTCCAGCACCGGGCCAATGACCTGGATCACCTTGCCGATATGTTTTTCGGACATAGGCTACAACTCCTTCTTGATAGGTTTTTCCGCTCAAGCCCCCCATTCGGGGGAGCTGCCGCCGTCAGGCGGCTGAGAGGGTTTTAGTTCTCCGCGCCGGCCACGATCTCGGTGATCTCCTGCGTGATAGCAGCCTGACGGGCACGGTTATAATACAGGTTGAGATGGTCGATCATCTCACCGGCGTTCTTGGTGGCAGCGTCCATGGCGGTGCGGCGGGCGGCCAGCTCACTGGCTACGCTCTCGCACACGGCACCGTAGACGACACCGGCCACATACTCCGGGATGATCGCGCTGAATACTTCCTCGCTGCTGGGCTTATACAAGATCTGACTGCGGCGCGCCTCGGCCTTCTGCTGCTCGGTGGGCTCCATAGCCAGCGGCAGCACCTCGATGGAGACAGCCGTCTGGGTCATCATGGAATCGAACCGGGTGTAGCAGAGCTTTACGGCGTCAAACTCGCCCTTGCGGTACCCTTCGGTGATCTGACGCGCCAGCTGGAAGCACTGTCCCACCGATACATCGGCGGCCAGCAGCACTTCCTGCGTGAACAGTTCGGCTTCGTGGTGGGCAAAGTACTCTGCCGAGCGCTTGCCGATGGGCAGCACCTCCACGTTGCCGCTTTCCTGTGCGGCCAGCTTGAGCACATTGGCGTTGTAACCGCCGGCAAGGCCGCGGTCACCGGCAATGACCACCAGCAGCGTGCGCTTGATCTCGCTGCGGCGCAGGTAGGGGTTGCGGGCCCGGGGGTCCGCTGCCGCGATCTCGGTCAGGGTCTTGTACAGCGTTTCAAAATAGGGTCGGCTGTGTTCGACCCGCTCCTTGGCACGGCGCATTTTGGAGGAAGCCACCAGCTCCATGGCCTTGGTGATCTGCATGGTGCTCTCTACGCTTTTGATGCGCAGCTTGATGTCCTTCATGGAACCAGCCATGCGTTACGCCTCCTTCCCTTTAATGCGCCTTGACAAAGCTTTCGGTATACCGGGTCAGCACGGCTTTGAGCTGCTCCTCGGTGTCCTTATCCAGATTGCCGGTGGTGCGGATGGTGTCCATCACGGCAGCCCCGGCGGCATCGTTGTCCAGATACTCGTACAGGCTCTTCTCGTACTCTGCCACATCCGGCACCTTGACGTTGACAAGATAATCGTGGATGGTGGCGTACAGGATGGCGACCTGCTTTTCCACAGGTACGGGCGCGGAGCGGTTCTGCTTGAGCACCTCCACGATGCGCTCGCCCTGTGCCAGACGCGCCTTGGTGTCGGCGTCCAGATCAGAGCCGAACTGTGCAAAAGATTGCAGCTCGCGGTACTGGGAGTAGATCAGCTTCAGGGTGCCGGCAACCTTCTTCATGGCCTTGATCTGGGCGTTGCCGCCGACACGGGACACCGAGATACCGGGGTTGACTGCCGGCATAACGCCGGAGTGGAACAGCTCGGTCTCTAGGAAGATCTGACCATCGGTGATGGAGATGACGTTGGTGGGGATGTAGGCGGAAACGTCGCCCGCCTGCGTCTCGATGATGGGCAGAGCCGTCAGGCTGCCGCCACCCAGCTCGTTGGAAAGCTTGGCAGCGCGCTCCAGCAGACGGGAGTGCAGATAGAAAACGTCGCCGGGGTAAGCCTCGCGTCCCGGAGGACGGCGAATCAGCAGCGACAGGGCACGGTAAGCCACAGCGTGCTTAGAAAGGTCATCATAGATGATGAGGACGTGCTTGCCCTGCTGCATGAAGTATTCGCCCATGGCGCAGCCGGAGTAAGGGGCGATATACTGCAGGGGAGACAGCTCGGAGGCGGTAGCGGACACCACGATGGTGTAGCCCATGGCACCGGCTTCGGTCAGGCTCTGCACAAGGTTTGCCACGGTAGAGCGCTTCTGACCGATGGCAACGTAAATGCAGATGACGTCCTTGCCCTTCTGGTTGATGATGGTATCGGAGGCGATGGTGGTCTTGCCGGTCTGGCGGTCACCGATGATCAGCTCGCGCTGACCGCGTCCGATGGGGATCATGGAGTCGATGGCCTTGATACCGGTCTGCAGCGGCTCCTTGACGGGCTGGCGCTCGATGATGCCGGGAGCGCGGCTCTCAATGGCGCGGTACTCGGTGGTCTCGATGGGGCCTGCGCCGTCGATGGGCTGACCCAGTGCGTTGACCACGCGGCCGATCATGGCATCGCCCACCGGCACGGAAACCACCTTGCCGGTGCGCTTGACGATGCTGCCTTCTTTGATGCCGGCATCCGAGCCCAGCAGCACGATGGAAACGGTATTTTCCTCAAGGTTCTGGGCCATACCGTATTCGCCGTTGTCAAACTGGAGCAGCTCGCCTGCCATGCACTTTTCCAGACCGCTGGCCCGGGCGATGCCGTCGCCCACCATAATGACCGTGCCGGTCTCGCTCTGCTCGATGGCATTTTCGTAATGCTTGATCTGCGCACGGATGATCTTGGAGATCTCTTCAGGTTTCAGTTGCATCTTTGTTTGTTCACCACTCAATTCATAATAGTCATTTCGGGTGGAAATTCGTTCTGTGCTCTGCCCCGTTTGTAAAGGGCAGGGGAATGTTACAGAGTGACCGCCGCAATATCCCGGCGCAGGGAGGCAAGACGGTTCTGGACGGTGCCGTCCAGCTCGGTGCCCTCGATATCCAGCCGGATACCGCCCAGCACCTTGGCATCCACCTTGGTTTTAAGGTCGATGGTCTTGCCGGTCAGGCTTTCCAGCTTGGCGTGCAGCGCTGTGCGCTGCTGCTCGGTAAGCGGAACAGCCGAGATGGCTGTGGCTTCCAGAATGCCGTGCGCCTGATTGTAGCGGATGCGGTAAGCCCGTGCGCAGCCGGACAGCTCCCGCAGGGTGCCCTTCTCGCACAGGATCTTTAAAAAGTTCAGCACATAGAGGTGGACCTGCCCGCGCAGGGCTTCGTCCAGCAGGCCGCAGCGCTCCTTTTTGGGGATGCTGGGGGTGCTGAGCAGATGCAGGTACTCCGGGCTTGCCTTAAAAAGCGCCACGGCCTCGTCCAGCTCGCCCAGAATGCGGGTCTCCAGCCCTTCCTCTGCCGCCAGATCGTACAGACTGCCGCCGTACATCTTTGCAGTTTCGGTCATGATGCTTCACCCACGTTTTTGATAAATTCGTCGATCAGGTCCTTGTGGTCCTTTTCGCTGATCTCGCGCTCCACCACCTTGGATGCGATCTCCATGGCAATGCCGCCGATCTCGTCCTTGACCTCGTTCACGGCCTTCTTGCGCTCCTGCGCAATGTCGGCCTCAGCCTTCTGCTTCAGCGCAGCGGCCTGTGCGCGGGCCTCGCCCACGATCTCTTCCGAGCGGGCGGTGGCGGTCTTTTGCGCCGTAGCTACGATCTGGTTGGCCTCGGTGCGGGCGTTCTGCAGGTTCTGCTCGTACTCCGCCTTCATGGCCTCGGCCTCGGTGCGCAGCTTCTGCGCATCCGCGATCTCGCTGTCGGCCTTGGCCTTGCGGTCGGCGATCACCTGTTTGATCGGCTTCAGCAGGAACTTTTTGAAGATGACCAGCTGGATCATCAGGTTGCAGATCTGGGCCAGAAAGGTCCAGCCATCCAGCGTGATCAACGCCTGATACAGTTCCATAAGCGTCTCCTTTCGTTATTTTTTCGGATCGGGAGGCTTATGCCAGATACTTCATGAACATACCGGGAGCCAGGAAGATCAGCAGCAGGCCGGTAACAAAGCCGTAGATACCGGTGGTCTCGGAAAGGGCAACACCGAGGATCAGGGTGCTGGTAACGTCGCTCTTGCACTCCGGCTGACGGCCAACGGCCTCACAGGCAGCAGCAGCAGCGTTGCCTTCGCCGATACCGGGGCCGATACCTGCGATCAGTGCGCAGCCTGCGCCGATGCCGCAGCCTGCCAGGGCGATACCACGAGCAAGGTACTGAAAGTCAGTCATAAGTTTTGTCCTCCAAAAAAGTTTTTGTTTTGGGAGATGCCGTTGTGAGGGCTTAGTCCTCACCGGCAGCACGTTTGATGAAAATTGCGGTCAGGGTACAGAAGATGAACGCCTGAATGCAGCCGCCGAACCAGTCGAAATACAGGCCGGTAAAGGCCGGGATGCCGATCTGGAACAGCTGGATCTGACTCAGGAAGCCCGGCAGCCAGCCAAAGATGACGTGGCTCAGGCTTGCCAGTGCCCAGTACAGCAGTGTGGAGATGACCGTACCGGACAGGATGTTGCCAAAGTGACGGAATGCCATGCTGACAGGGGTGGAGACCTCCGACAGCACATTGATGGGTGCCATGATAAAGATCGGATCGAGCAGACCCTTGATATAGGCCAGAATGCCGTTTGTCTTGATTTTGTAGTACATGATCAGAACAAACACCACGATGGCCCACGCTGCCTCGGTGTTCAGGTCGGCCGTGGGGCTCCACAGGCCAACGACGCTGATCAGGTTGCACCCGACGCTCAGTGCAAAGATGGCACCGATGAGGGGGATATACTGATCGAAGTGGAAGCCCATGTTGTCGTGTACGAACTGCTCCAGCCGCGTTACGATGAACTCGGCTGCGGCCTGTCGTTTGGACACATTTTCCAGCTTGAGGTCGTGCCCCAGCCAGATGGCAAAACCCGAGAGCAGCGCCATGACGATCCACGTGGTTACCAAGGTCTGGGTAATTTTAAAATCACCCAGCAGGGGGATGTTGGTGTGGATGGTATACAGGATCTTTGCGCCGTTCAGTTCCATTTATTCTTGTTCACCCCCTTCGTCACGGGGCTGCACCGCAGACTCCTCGGCGGGGGCGGGGTCATCTTCCACAGCGATGTCCACCGGCTCCTGCGGGGGCGTGAGCGGCTTGTACTTCCCGGTTATCTGGAGATAATAGATCGTAACTCTGGGGAACAGCAGCGGCAGAACGCCTGCAAACGCCTGGAAGCACGGAGCCGCAATGGCTATGATGATCCACAACGCCTGCAGCAGCATCCTTGTATTATAGGATATCTGCAGCTGCGCTTTACGCTTTTTTTCGTCCGGCTCGTCAATGACCTTCTGCACCACAAAGCAGATGCCGGCAAAGTTGCCGATAGCCACCAGCGCGCCGATGATGCCGCCCAGCAGCACCCGGTAGTCAAAGACCACCCAGCCCACCAGATGCAGCGCTGCAAACACCACCCACATCACGGCAGTGCACAGAGACACGCCGCAGGCGATGCGCAGCAGCTCCTTTTTGGATTCCGGCTGCAATTTCATAAAAACGGACCTCCATTACTGGTGGGAGTTGAAGCCCACCCGATGATTATTTTCGTGCTTGGAGCGCTCCAGCCGTTCCTTGCAGAACACCCAGAAGTTCTGCGCCCCGGCGGCAAGCCCCAGCCCCACAGCGGGCAAAAACAGCCATTCCGGCCAGCCCCAGTGCTCCACAGCCCACCAGCACCCGGCAAGGCAGAGCACCAGCGGCAGCAGCATATTCAGTCCCAGCTGGGTCAGCCAGACCAGATCTTCCAAAGCCTTGTACCAGCCCTTCAAGTCCTGCGCCGCTCCTTTCTGCGGGTACCGCCCGCATTCCAGCATTTGGAAAAAATGCCAGAGACGGACAGGCAGCCAAAAAAGTCTATGCCCTCAGTATACTTCAAAACGTCGGATATTGCAATCAATTCTCCACCGAAATATAGTGAAATTTCATAGTTTGTTAAGACTGATTCCATAAATGTGCACCTATAACACACATTGTGCGCCGATGATTGCATCATTGCACAAACTTTGCGGAAAAGTTTGTGCAGAGTGTAAAAAACAGAAAAAAGCAAAAAAGGGGCTGCCGCACAAACGTGCGGCAGCCCCGGCGGGTGCTTTGGGGTTCAGACGCTTACCAGAGGTTTGCGGTCTCGTTGTACAGACCCTCGTAGCTCTTGGCGGAAACGTCCCAGCTGAAATCGCACTCCATGCAGTGACGCACGAGGTTCTTCCAGTTTTCCTTGTTGTTGTAGGCATCCTGTGCGTTGCAGCAGGCCACATACAGCTCGTGGGCGTTGTAACCGGCAAAGGTAAAGCCGTTGCCGTCACCCATGGTGCTGTCGTGGATGGAGTCGCGCAGGCCGCCGGTCTCGCGGACGATGGGAGGTGTGCCGTAGCGGCAGGCCACCATCTGTGCCAGACCGCAGGGCTCGCTCTTGGAGGGCATGATGAAGGCGTCTGCACCGGCGTAGATCTCCTGCGAGAGCTTGGGCTCAAAGCCGATGTAGGTGCCTACGCGGCCCGGGTGACGGCCGCACAGGTCGGAGAAGAAGTTCTCGTACTGGCTCTCGCCGCTGCCCAGAATGACCAGCTGGATGCCGCGGTCCACCAGACCGTCAGCAATGCTCTGCACAAGGTCAAAGCCCTTCATGCCCACCATGCGGCTGACCATGCCAAAGACGGGGCTGCCGTCTTTATGCAGACCGAACCTGTCCTGCAAAGCTTCCTTGCACTTGGCCTTGCCGGTCTCAAAGGTCTTGATGCTGTAATTGAAGGGGATGTTCTTGTCGGTGGCGGGGTCGTTGGCGTCCATATCGATGCCGTTCAGGATGCCGCACAGCTTGTACTGCTTCTCACGCAGCAGAGCGTCCAGACCGTAGCTGAACCACGGGTCCAAAATCTCCTGTGCGTAGGTGGGGCTGACGGTGGTGATCTTGTCGGCGGTCTCGAAAGCGCCCTTCATGAAGTTGGCGCAGCCGTCGTACTCCACGATATGCTGGTCCCGGTGGCCGATGCCGCAGGTGTCCTCCAGAATATCGGTACCGTACTTGCCCTGATAGGCGATGTTGTGGATGGTGAACACGGTCTTGATGCGGTTGAACTTGTCCAGATGACGATAGTACAGGTTCAGGTACACCGGCACCAGAGCGGTCTGCCAGTCGTTGCAGTTGATGATATCGGGTGTGAAGTCGATGTAGAACAAAGTCTCCAGCACGGCGCGGGAGAAGAAGGCGAAGCGCTCGCCGTCATCGTAGAAGCCGTACAGGCCGCGGCGCTTGAAGTAATACTCGTTGTCCAGGAAGTAGTAGGTCACGCCGTCCACATCGGCCTTGAACAGGCCGCAGTACTGGCTGCGCCAACCCACAGGCACGGAGTAGTTGGTAACGTATTCCAGCTTATCGCGGTACTTCAAATCGCCGTACAGGGGCATGATGACGCGGGCGTCCACGCCGTCCTTGACCAGTGCTTTGGGCAGGGCGCCTGCCACATCGGCCAGACCGCCGGATTTGGCAAAGGGATTGGCTTCCGAAGCAGCATACAGGATCTTCATAGGATTCGCTCCTTCCATGATACAGGCAGATGTTCGCGCTCCCCGCCGCCATAAAAAGCGGCGCGAACCTTGCATACAAAAGAGCAGGCGGGGGCACACAGGTGCCCCCGCCCCTCTCAAGAGGGGCTACCGGGGAGGAAGCCGCCCCTATGGATATTGCTCGATCAGACGGTGTGGTTCTTCTGAACGTAGACCGGGAAGCTCTCGGTGCCGGACAGCTTTTTGCCGGCGGTGATCTTCACGTTCTTATCGGTGACAACGCAGTCCAGCTCCACGTTGGGCTCGACCACGGTATCCTGCATCAGGACACAGTTCTTGACCACAGCACCCTTCTTGACCTTGACGCCGCGGAAGAGCACGCAGTTCTCCACGGTGCCTTCGATGACGCAGCCGTCGGCCAGAATGGAATCCACGACCTTGGAACCGGTGACGTAACGGGTGGGGTTATCGTCGCGGATCTTGGTGTAGATGGGGCTGCCCTTGGGGAACAGTGCTTCCAGATTGCGGTCATCGATCAGCTTCAGGTTCTCGTCAAAGTAGCTCTTCATGTCGCAGATATGAGCCACATAGCCGGTATACTCCAGCGCATGGATGTTCAGAATGTTGACGTTGTGTGCCAGAATGTCGCGCTCGAAGTAGATCAGGCCGCGGGCGGTAGCGTCCTTGACCAGCTTGATCAGGGTCTCGCGCTCCAGCACATAGATGTTCAGATCCAGATTCTGCACACCGGAGCGGTAGTCGTTGAACAGCAGCTCGGTCACGCGGCCATCGGCATCAATGGTCAGGGTGTAGTTGTCGTTCTTGCGGCCCTCGGGGATCTCGGTCTTCTGGTAAGCCACGGTCACGTCGGCACCGCTGGCCTGATGGGCAGCCAGCAGGGCGTTGAAGTCGTAGTTGACGGCGATGTTGGCATCGCTCATGACCACATACTTCTCCTTCTGGTGCTCGAGAAAGCTCAGAATGGAACCCAGCGCCTCCACACGGCCGGAGTAGATGCGCACGCCCTTTTCTGCAAAGGGAGGCACGATGTTCAGGCCGCCGTGACGGCGGGCCATATCCCACTCGCGGCCGGTGCCCAGATGATCCATCAGGGAGTGGTAGTTCTTACGCACCACGATGGAAACGTTGGAAATGCCGCAGTTGGCCATGCTGGACAGCACAAAGTCTACCATGCGGTAACGGCCCGCAAAGGGGATCGAGGCCATTGCGCGCTCGGTCACCAGCTCGGGAACGGTATTGTCATAGCTGTTGGGGAAAATGATACCCAACGCATTGGTGTTCTGTCTCAGCATACTTCCACACCCTCCTTGACGGATTCAAACACTTTTGCGCCCTCCTTGACGGTAGCGCCTGCGCCGATGGTCAGACCGGTGCCAACGTGGGCAATAGCGCCCTCGCCGCCGACCTTTGCACCTGCGCCCACAACAACGTCCTCAGCAAGGATGCAGCGCTTGACCACGGCACCTGCCTTGACCACGACACCGTCCATCAGCACGGCGTCCTCAACGGTAGCGCCCTCTTCCACAACAACGCCTGCGCTCAGCACAGAGTGCTTGACGTTGCCGTAGATCTTGCAGCCCTCGGTGATGAGGGAGTCCTGCACAACGGCGCGCTCGCCGATCTTCTGGGCGGGCAGCACGGGGTTGCGGCTGTAGATCTTCCACTTCTTGTCAAAGATATCAATGCCGGAGTTCTCGGGGTCCAGCACTTCCATGTTGGCTTCCCACAGGCTGTCGATGGTGCCCACGTCGCGCCAGTAACCGGCAAAGCGGTAGGCGTACATCTTGCGGCCGTCACGCAGCAGGGCGGGGATGATGTTCATGCCGAAGTCGTTCTTGGAGTTGGGGTCAGCCTCGTCCTCGATCAGATACTTCTTGAGCACATCCCAGTTGAAGATGTAGATGCCCATGGAGGCCAGATTGGACTTGGGCACCGGGGGCTTCTCCTGGAACTCGGTGATGCGGTCGGTCTCGTCCGCCACCATCAGGCCGAAGCGGGAAGCTTCCTTCCAGTCCACTTCCATAACGGCCACAGAGAACTCTGCGCCCTTTTCCTTGTGGAAGCGCAGGAAATCGGCGTAGTCCTGTTTGCAGATCTGGTCGCCGGACAGGATGATGACGTACTCGGGATCATAGCTGTCGATGAAGCCGATGTTCTGATAGATGGCGTTTGCAGTGCCCTTGTACCAGTCGGTGCCCTTTGCCTGCTCGTAGGGGGGCAGGGTGTGCACGCCGCCGTACAGGCGGTCCAGATCCCAAGGCTGGCCGTTGCCGATGTACTCGTTCAGCTTCTGGGGCTGGTACTGTGTTGCGATACCAACGGTGTCGATATCGGAGTTGACGCAGTTGGACAGCGGGAAGTCCACGATGCGGTACTTACCGCCGAAGGACACCGCAGGTTTTGCCGTCTTTTGTGTCAGCGCGTATAAGCGCGAGCCACGTCCACCGGCAAGGATCATTGCCACGATTTCTTTTGCCATAGCTTTATTCTCCCCTTTAGCATTTCCTTTTTGGAAATGATAGTCAACAGTTCAGAATGTTCGTGCGTGCATCCGTGTGGGCATCCTTATTCCTTGGGTGCTTTTGCTTTGCGGGTGCGCTTTGCGGGTTTGGTTTCTGCTTCGGTCTCAGGCTTTGCTTTTGCCGCGGTCTTTGCCTTGGCGGCGGTTTTCTTTACCGGCTTGTCCGCTGCGGCCTCGGGTTTTGCCTTGGACTTGGCAGCGGTCTTTTTTGCTTTTTCCGGTTTTTCATCCGCCGTTTTGGCGGCCTTGGCCTTGGTGGTGCGGGTCTTTTTTACCGGCTTGTCGGCGTCCTTGACGGCGGCCTTTTTGGCGGTCTTTTTTGCCGGTTTGTCCGCGCTGTCCTCTGCTGCCTTGCGGGTGCGCTTTGTGGGCACCTCAAAGTACAAAGTGCTCATGGGCGGCAGGGTGACGGTAATGCTCTGCTCAAAGCCGTGCTGCGGCTTTTTGTGGGTACGCACCGGCTTGTTGTGCACGGTGCCGGAGCCGCCGAAAGCGGCATCGTCGCTGTTCAGGATCTCTTTATAGGTGCCGGACACCGGTGCACCGAGGGTGTAGCCCTCGCGCAGGACGGGGTTGAAGTTGCAGATGACAAGGATCTGCTTACCGGCGGCGTCCTTGCGCAGGAAGGCGATGACGCTCTGCTGCGAGTCATCCGGTACGATCCACTGGAAGCCCTCCCAGCTGTAATCGATCTGCCAGAGGGCGGGGTGCTCTTTATAGAAGGCGTTCAGGGTGCGGACGTAGTTCTGCAGCTCGGCGTGCTTGTCGTAGTCCAGCAGCATCCAGTCCAGCTGCTTTGCCTCGTTCCACTCGGCAAACTGACCGAACTCCTGTCCCATGAACAGCAGCTTCTTGCCGGGGTGTGCCATCATGTAGCCGAAGAAGGTGCGCAGATTGGCAAACTTGTCGTCATACTCGCCGGGCATCTTGTTCAGCAGGCTGCCCTTGCCGTGCACGACCTCATCGTGGCTGATGGGCAGGACAAAGTTCTCGCTGAAAGCGTAGAAGAAGCTGAAAGTCACCTTGTTGTGGTTGCCGGAGCGGAACAGCGGGTCGGTCTTCATGTAGCTGAGCATATCGTTCATCCAGCCCATGTTCCACTTGAAGTTGAAGCCCAGACCGCCGTCCGAGGCGGGCTTTGTGACCATGGGCCACGCAGTGGACTCCTCGGCGATCATGTACTTGTGGGGGTGACGGCCCAGCACGGTGTTGTTCAGCTTGCGCAGGAAGGCGATGGCTTCAAGGTTCTCCTTGCCGCCGTCCTTATTGGGCTCCCATTCGCCCTGCTTGCGGTTGTAGTCCAGATACAGCATGGAGGCCACGGCATCCACGCGCAGACCGTCGATGTGATACTGCTCCAGCCAGTACAGGGCGCTGGAGATCAGGAAGCTCTGCACCTCGCTGCGGCCGAAGTCGAACACCATGGTGCCCCACTCCTTGTGCTCGCCGCGCTTGGGGTTGGGATCCTCGTAGCAGGCCTCGCCGTCAAAATTGTACAGGCCGAACTGGTCTTTGGGGAAGTGGGCGGGCACCCAGTCCATGATGACGCCGATGCCTGCGGCGTGCATCTTATCCACAAAGGCCATAAAGTCCTTGGGGGTGCCGTAGCGGCTGGTGGGTGCAAAATAGCCGGTGACCTGATAGCCCCAGCTGCCGTCAAACGGATATTCCATCACCGGCAGCAGCTCTACATGGGTGTAGCCCATATCCTTGATGTACGGGATCAGCTCGTCCGCCAGCTCGGAGTAGTTGTAGGGCTTGCCGCCCTCCTTCATCTTCCAGCTGCCGGCGTGCATCTCGTAGATATTCATCGGGCCGTTGATCACGTCCGCCTTTTTCTGTGCGGTCTGCCATGCGGCATCGTGCCATGCAAAGCCGGACAGATCGTAGACCTTGCTGCCGTTGGACGGCCGGGTCTCGGCGTGGAAGGCGTAGGGATCGGCCTTGTAAACAAGGTCGCCTGCACGGGTGGTCACGCAATATTTATAAACATCGTATTCCTTCATGCCGGGAATGAACAATTCCCACACGGAATCGCCATCCACCTTGTGCATGGGATGGCTGCCGGGCTTCCAGCTGTTGAAGTCGCCCACAACACTGATGGCTACGGCGTGCGGTGCCCATACGCGGAACACAACGCCGGACTCCCCGACCCGTGTTTCCAGATGTGCGCCGAAGTAGCGGTAAGCCTCGCAGTTGTTGCCCTGTTTGAACAGGTACACCGGCAGGTCCGATGTGTTGCTCTGAATCTTTTCTTCGGTCGGTTTCATAAACTGCTCCTCCCCGTGCGGAAGCCGAAAGCGGCATCCGCAGCTTTGTACTCTTTTATATTAAAATGTTTTGACCAGTTTTGCAAGACTTTTTGTCCGAAAAACAAATACAATTAACACAAATTTTCTGGCATTCTCTGTATGTTGTGGGCATATCATCCAAAATTTGCAGCTCAACATCGTGTAAACTGCTCATTTGACAAACGGTTTCAGCGAAAGCGTTGCGAAAACAGAAAAGGGGTCGGGGAAAGCCCACAGACTTTCCCCGACCCCGAAATAAAAATAGTATTCTGATTAACATCAAAAGAGACCGCTGCACAGTTTGTACAGCGGTCTCTTTGCGTGGTTATTGTGTTTTGTTTACAGCTCAGCCCACAACGTAGACGTTGACCTGAATGGCGCCGTTGATGACGCTTTCGGCGTAGGTCTCGTAGAACAGGTCTACAAGGATCTGCCCCTTCTGGACGGCGATGCCGGTGTCGGTGGCTACGGCATAGCCGTAGACGAACTTGCCGTCGGTGGAGGTGATGTAGAGCTTGGTGCCGTAGGGGATCACGTCCGGGTCCACAGCCACGGTGCCATAGCCCAGACCCAGACCGGAAGAGCCCTTGCCGGTACGGGAATAGTAGCCGGTGGCCTTGCCGGTGAGCACCTTGCTATAAGAGGTGGGGGCGTTGGTGGTGCCGTCCGCGCCGGTCAGGGGGGACACCGGCGCACCTGCGCCGTAGGTCTTGATGACGTGGTCGGTGGGTTCCACGGTGGTGGTGGTATCCACAACGGTGCTGTTTTCCAACTCGCCGTCTACATAGCGGTCGCGGGTGGTCACGGTCTGCTGACCGGCTGCACCGTGCTGCACCGTGGTGGTGCGGCCGGTGTTGCGGAAGTACAGGCTGGTGTAGACATACTGGGTGTCGTAGGGGATGGCCTGAGTTTCCACCCGCTCTGCGTAGTCCACGCGGTGGACCACGATCTTGCTGCCGGCGGTCACAACGTGATCCAGCGCCGGCTCGGTGTAGTCGTCCCCTTCAAGGGTGATACCGGCGCGTTCCAGTGCATCGGCTACGGTGCCGAACACCAGCTTTACAGGGTACTCCTGCCCGTCGGCGGTGATGCTGACGGAGAATGCGCGCTCGATGTTCAGGGAGGCAAGATTGCCGCTGAACGCGGTGTAGTAGACCTCATCGCCCTCCTCAGAGCGGATGCCGGAAAGGTGCATGACCTGTGCGGGGGAAGCATCGGCATCGGTCAGAAGGACCTGCCGTGCACCATTGGAGTCGGTGACGTAGGTCAGCCGCAGATTTGCAGCGGTGACGCCAAGGGTAGCCACAAGGCATACCACCATGACACAAAATGCCAGCACACGGGGAGATACTGCCTGCTTTGCGGCAGTAACTGCTTTCTTCAATTTAACGGAAGCGATACGAGACAACTCCTCTCTTTGTCGTATTTGGCGCGGCCGCGGGTCTGTATTGCATCAGCACCCCGGCCGCCCGGACTGTGGCTGCTCTGAGTATAAGCGTCTCACAGTCAAATACGATGCTCTCTTCGGGTAAAAAGAATGAGCACCGTATTACAGGTTGGAATCCGCTTCGGGCAGACCACAAAACTGCCCCGGCACAGGCCGCATCTGCCCATGCCGTGCCGTACGCAGGACGGCTTTTTACTTCATCCAGATAGAATTTAAACGCTGCAACGTTCGTTGCACAAACGCTATTTTACCAGACCGTAAAGCAGCTGTCAAATTTGTGTCTTGCACTTTGTTAGATTTGTAACATTATTTTTTGTGCAATTTTCACAGTGTTTCTTTTGATATTTTGGTTTTTAGGTGGTTTCCTTCTGATTTTTTCCTTTTTTCTGGGGGCAATTCGTTCATGAATTTTTAACATTTGCACCGGCTCTTTTCTCTGCGAATAAGGCCGCAGCAGCGGCCGCTGCGCCCAAAACAAGCTGCCCCACATCGCGGGTTTTGCATGGAAAACCTGCAGGGGAATTACCCGGTTCCGGCAGGGGAGAAAAGCTCGCATTTCCGGTGCCAAAACCCCGTTTAGCAAAATGCCGAAGAACAGAAAATTTCACATTTTTAGTACACACTGGATAGTTTTGCGCCCCCGGCGGTACAATCGGGACAGCAAACAGAAAAGGAGGTTTTGCATGGAGATCGAGATCCTTGAGCAGCAGTGTGGCGGCACCGAATTTGTGCCCCGGCCGCACCGGCTGCACCTTGGCGCACAGAACGCCGAGGGGGTGGACCGGCTGCAGTTCATCCTGCCCGCAGCGTGGGCGGGGTGCACCCTGGCGCTGTACCTGCGCCGCAGCGACGGGGTGCAGCTGGCCGCCATTCCGCTGGACACCGACGGCAGCGTGACGGTGGACCGCCGCCTGACCGGCAGCGTGCGGGGACAGTGGATGCTGGCCGCCATAGGCAGCGGCGGTTACACCGCCTACACCCGCCCCGGCAGCTACGATGCGTACGCTACCCTGCCTACGGACGGCGGCAGTGAGGAGCTGCCGCCCTCGGTGTACGAGCAGTTTGTGGCGCGCGTGCTGGAAAGCGCACACGCCGCAGCGGAAAGCGCCCGCCGTGCCGAAAACGGTGCGGCAGATACCGCCATGCAGGCGGCACTGGCGCAAAAGACTGCGGACAAAATTCTGGCCGACCGTACCGATGCCGAGGCCAGCGCAAAGCGGGCGGAGGCTGCCGCACTGCGGGCAGAAAGCTATGCACCCACCGGTGGGCAGGTGCTGAGCGTGAACAGCAAGGGCGGCGCGGTGCAGCTGAACGCACAGGATGTGGGGGCGGTGCCGCTCCCGGTGCAGCCTTTGCCTGGCGAGATGGTGCGCATTCTCAGCGTGGATGCCGCCACCGGCGCGGTGCAGACCGATACCACCCCGCTGCCGGACCTGCGCCCCTATGTGCGCAGCGAGACCGTGCCTACGGCGGCAACGCCCGGCGCGGTGCGGGCAGACGGGCAGTACGGCGTTGCGGTGCGGGCAGATGCCACCCTGACCACCGTGCCCGCCACGGCGGCGCAGTTGGACCGTATGACCGAGGCCCATGCGCCCCTGACCCCGGCGCTGCTGCCCTACGGCGTAAAAAAGGCGCTGACCAGTGCCGCCGGGGCAGCAGGCTGGTCGGCGCAGGAAAAGGCCGCCGCACTATTGCAGCTGGGTGCGGACGACCGGTTTTACTCCAAGGCTGAGGCAGACCGGAAATTCGGCATGGGCTGCACCCTGCCGTGTGCCACCGCAGCCGTGCTGGGCGGCGTGAAGGTGGGGCGGGGCCTGACCGTGAGCGCAGACGGCACACTGGAAATGACGGCGGAAAACCTTGATACGGTGCTGGGCTTTAGCCTGGCAGAAAAACTGAATCAACTGAGAGGAGTGACGGACATGAACGGAAAGCTTGTCTACACAAGCGACGGTGCAGCGGGCAAAAGCAACAAGACGATGACTGTGCCGGACGAGGTGGATTATATTGTGGTAAGGATGGCGGTCCCTCTGGAATGTACCACGATCGCTACCACCGGCGGAGTAGCCGCAGCGGCGGCTGCGGACTACGGCTGCACCCGCATCGTGCGGGGCGGTACGGCGGTGGCCATAGTGGGCGGCGGCAACACCTACAATCTGCGGGACGGCGTTTACTGCAAGGGCGAAGCACTGGTGAAGGTGAGTTTTGCTGCGAACGGCACGGTGAACATCGGCGTGGTTGATGTAAACCTGGCGAGCAATGACAACGCTTATCCCTTCAACGTGGAGGGCTACCAGTATGTGTAAGGGCGGTGCAGCATGAATGAGATGACCATCCGGCTGGACAGAAACGGCGCGGCAGCGGTGCCCGGCGGACAGCTGCTGCTGGGGTATGCGGGCAACCGGGGCAACTACCGGCTGCGCATCGAGCAGCGGGGCGAGTGGAAGGGGCTGACCGTGTGCGCCCACTGGCACACCCCCGGCGCAAGCGCGGCTACGCTGGTGGAAAACGGAATCCTGACCGTACCGGCGGCGGTGACGGCAGTGCCCGGCGCGGGCTGCATCACCTTTGAGGGCACGGACGGCAGCCGCACCGTGACCAGCGCCGATGTGCGGTGCAAAGTATGCGCCAACAGCGGCACGGCAGAGGGCACGATGCCTGCCCCGGCTACGCCTGCGTGGGAGGCGCTGGTGGGGCTGCTGGGCACAGGCGGCGGCATTACCACTGCGGAAAAACAGGCGCTGCTGGCCGTACTGCGGCTTCTGGCGGCGGGCAATGACGCAGCCATGGCAGCCTGCGACCGTCTGGCGACGCTGTGGGGCAACCCGCAGCCGCCGAAGGAGAACGTTTTTGCCGTGCTGGGGCAGGCGATCCTTGGAAAAATGATCTTAGGGAGGAACAAATGAGCTACGTAAAACAGAATTTTGTGGACGGCCAGACCCTGACGGCTGCCCAGCTGAACCACATGGAAGCAGGCATTACAGCCGCCGCCACAGGCGTCAAGGGCGATAAGGGAGAAAAGGGCGACCCCGGCCCGGCGGGTGCAAAAGGTGACCCGGGCGAGGGCTTTACCGCCAACGCAAAGGCGCTGCTGCTGAACCTGTTTGAAAATGCAGCCTATAAGACCAACACGATGCAGCCCACCCTGAATGCTCTGCGTGCAGAGTGGGGCGGCAGTGCACAGGAAGTTCCGGTGCAGAGCGTGAGCCTGAGCGCCGTGACCATGACCCTGAACGAGAGCGAGAGCAAGACCCTGACGGCTACCGTGCTGCCCGCGAACGCAACCGACAGGGCGGTGGTGTGGAGCGTTCTGCCTACCGGCTTTGCCACTGTGGCAAACGGCGTGGTGACAGGCATCAAAGCAGGTAACTGCACCGTGACTGCCACAGCAGGCGGTAAGAGTGCAAGCTGCGCGGTAACGGTGGAAGTAGTGGAGACAGCACAGCTGATCTACAGTCTGCCCGGCGAGACCGTGCTGACCCAGGGACTGGACACCGGCCTGAAGCTGCTGGAGCACGCCTCCACCGAGACGCCGCAATACACGATCCTAGTGGATGCGAAAGCGGGGGACGACTTTAATGCCAACACCTGGCCTGCCTTCCTGCACTGCCTGACCGAGACCGGCGATACCGACAATCTGCCCGGCTTCAACTCCACCAGCAGCCCGCTGAACAATAAGACCGAGTTCGCATACTACAACTACGGCGGCGTGACCCTGTCAGACAGCATCGAACACCTCAAGACCCGTACGCGGTATGCAGTGCAGATCGACGGCAGAAAATATCGCGGCGGCAGTACCTACTGCCCGCTGACCGAGTGGAAAACCACAAACGGTACAATCATAGATGTGCCCCAGACCTTCCTGATCGGTGCGGCGCAGAGCGCGAACGGCAGCAAAAAGCAGCAGTTCTGGTCTGGTACGCTGTATCAGTGCAGGGTGTATAAAGGCCTGCTGAGTGACGACAAGGTGAACGATTACATCGAGAAGGGGTGGTAAAATGGAAGTGTTTGACATCAACGGTCAGATCATCAGCCCGCTGGCGGGAAAAACACTGTACGTTGCGGGTGACAGCATCGCCTACGGCAAGGGCAGCGCAGGCGGCTACGGCAAATGTATTGCAGACAAGTACGGCATGACCCTGACCAATGAAGCGGTGGACGGCGCAACGCTGACCCCGAATATTACCGATAAGGTATACGGCGGCACCCGTGGCTGCATCAGCACAGTGGTGACAAACTCCACAGCGCTTGCAAAGGCAGACTACATCCTGTTGGAGGGCGGCGTGAATGATGCCTGGAACAACGCCCCTGTGGGTACCTTGACCGATGGGTTTGCCGCTGCCTACGATGAAACGACCATGACCGGCGCACTGGAGAAGATGCTGGACGATCTGGCAACGAATTACAGCGACAAGTGCGTGGCCTATGTATTCCCGCACGGCGGGATGTTTGCAGGCAGCGAAAACTGGTACAAGACCTATAAGCCTGCCATCCTTGCGGCGCTGAAAAAATGGGGCGTGCCCTACGTTGACATTGCGGAGACCACCCCGCCTATGGGAAAACACGGCGTCAGCGAACTGGGCGATAAGTACACCAGCGACGGCACCCACCCCAACGCAGCGGGCTACGAGCGGTTTTATGCAGAGCCCATCGCAGCGCTGCTGAAACGGCTGTAAGGGGGCGCACGATGGCATTGCAAGCGTATTCTCTTGCCCGGGACGGCAGCACCGCCCTCTCGCCGCACTTCTGTGTGCGGGAGTTCCGCTGCAAGGACGGCAGCGACCCTGTCTTCATCGACACGGCGTTGGCAGAACTGCTGGAGCGTATCCGGGAGCACTTCGGAAAACCGGTGACGATCACCAGCGCCTACCGCACCCCGGCACACAACGCCAAGGCAGGCGGGGCAAAGTTCAGCCAGCACCTGTATGGCCGGGCAGCGGATATCCGGGTGCAGGACGTGAGCGTGGAGGGCGTGGCCGCCTACGCCGAAAGCCTGATGCCGGACCGGGGCGGCGTGGGACGCTACCCCGTCAAGGCGGGCCGCGCCGCCGGCTGGGTGCACGTGGATACCCGGGCAGACAAAGCCCGGTGGAGGGGGTGAGCGCGATGACAGGCATCATCTCAGCCATCATTGCAGGCGCGGTGACCCTGATCGGCGTGCTGATCGCCAACGGAAAAAGCCAGGCGGTGACCGACACCAAGCTGGAAGAACTGACCCGGGAGGTGCGGGAGCATAACAACTTTGCCCGCCGCGTACCCATTTTAGAAGAACAGATGAAGGTGGCCAACCACCGCATCGCAGATTTAGAGAAAGAGAGGAACTGAACCTATGAACGATACCCATTGCAAAATTTCTGCTGCCACCCTGGCACGCACGGCTGCGCTGGCGCTGGCACTGACCAATCAGGTGCTGAGCGCCTGCGGCAAGCCCATGCTGCCCATCGAGAGTGCCACTGTGGAGCAGCTGGTGACCACCGGCCTGACCGTGACCGCCGCCCTTGTGAACTGGTGGAAGAATAACTCCTTCACCCCGGAGGCCATCAAGGCCGACGGCTATCTGGAACAGCTGCGGGAAAAGAAGTAAAGGCTGCCGGGCAGGCGGGACGATATTTTTGTGAATAGAGCAATGCCGGAGCGTCCTCAGACGCTCCGGCATTGCATTTTCACAGGAAGGATATTGGAGCCGTTCCCAACAAAAAACTCCTCCGGCAGTTGCCGGAGGAGCATTCATTTTTCTATTCTAAACACGGATGCGCCGCCCTGACATGGTGCGCAGCCGGGCTTACTTCAGGAACTTTGCCACGGCGCGAGCGACGATGCCGCCCAGAATGCCGGACACCAGAAATTCGGCTACGCCCTGCACACCAACCAGCAGCACTACGAACATGAAGGGGTTGGCAGCGCCCTTGACGGACACCAGATTCTGCACATAGTCGCAGCCGTAGAAAGCCAGCACGATGTAGCCCATGAAGAACAGGGTGTTCAGGGCGGGTGCGGTCATGGCGCTGAGGATGTAGCTCCAGGTGCGGGACTTATCCAGCTTTTGCAGGCCCTTGAAGATCAGGCCGCAGCACAGACCCATGAGCACACGCATACCCACGCACAGGATAAAGGTGTTCAGCGGGCTGACCTGGAACAGTGCGCCGGTCATGGCAGAGGCGCCGGTGATGGCATCGTAGAAGCTCACAGCGCCGAACACGCCGCCCAGCAGGGCACCCACGGCGGGGCCCATGGTGATGGCGCCCACGGCGATGGGCAGGGTGAGGAAGCTCATGTACAGCGGGCCCACGGGCACACTGCCCAGACCGACAAGCTTCATCACCAGTTCAATGGCCACCAGCAGGGCCACACGAGTCAGAGTCTTGGTATTGGTATTCTTCATAATTCAGTTTTCCTCCTGCTGCCGTTCCGCCCTTTTTGTCGGATACGGCGCAAATCTGCCCGCTCTTTGCGGGTTTTAGGTGAATATTCAAATCTTTGGAAGCGCGTGGTTGTCAGGGCGTGTTCCAGAGAAAAATGCGTTAAAATCTGTCGCCGGGGAAGCGTACCCCAGCGCTGCGGCGCGCCACCGTGAGTACCCGGCTCACCGCGATGCTGGTATCCAGCATGCGGGCGCACAGCTCCTGGTCTCCGGCGGTCATGGCGCGGTAAAAGGCCTCGAACTCTGCCGCTTGCCGGGGACGGTCTCCGTTCAGGTTGTAGTGCTCCTCCTTGCCCTCGTTGGGATGGAAGGTCACGCCGCCGCAGTAGTTCGGGGTGGATTTTTGCAGGATGTAGCCCTTCGTGCCCTGAATGATGCAGCGGGCAGGGGCTGCGCAGTCCTTGGCGGCAAGGCTTACCGCCTTGAAGCCGCTGTAATCCATCATCAGCACACCGCTGGTGTCGATATTGCGCTCCATGTTGGCGGCATACACCGCCTTGTTGGGCTCACCGAACAGACCCACGATGTAGCTGACGTTATACACGCCCAAGTCCATCAGTGCGCCGCCCGCGCACAGCGGGTCGAACACCGGCGGGGTCTGCCCGGCGCAAAAGGCGTCGTACCGGCTGGAATACTGGCTGAAGCTGCACTGTACCATGCGCACTGTACCCACCCGGGGCAGCAGCTCCCGGAGCTTTGCGTAGTTGGGCTGGTACTGGGTGGTCATAGCCTCAAAGAGGAACAGCCGCTTGCGCTGTGCCAGCGCAGCCAGCTCCTCGGTCTCGGCGGCGGTCACCGCCATGGGCTTTTCCACAATGACGTGCTTACCCGCCTCCAGCGCCACCCGGGCGTAGCGGGCGTGCTGCAAATTGGGCACGGCGATGTAGACCGCGTCCACCCATTGCAAAAGCTCAAAATAATTGGTGGTGTGCTGCGGGATCTGATATTGTGCACACAGCTCTGCGGCCTTTGCCGCCGAGCGCGGGGTGCTGCACACCGCCTGCACAGTAAACGGCGTGTGCTCCACAAGCCATGGCAAAAATTCCTGCACGATCTTACCCGTGCCAAGAATGCCCAGTTTCATAATGCTCTCCCTTATCCTCTTGTTCCCTCAGCCTACCAGCGCCTCCGGCTCGCGGCGGGTGCGGCGGTTGGGGTGCGGGTGCTTTGCCCGGAGGCGTCCCTGCTGACCGTAATGCCTGCCGCCGCCATGGCTGCGGCCGTGCTCCTGCGGGGCATTCAGCTGGTACAGCAGTGCCAGCCCCTTCATCAGCAGCTCGGGGTCATAGGTCAGGGGGTGGCAGCACAGCGGGGTGACGTACTTTGCCAGACCGCCGGTGACCACCAGTGTGGCCGGGCTGCCTAATTCCTCTTCAATGCGCTGCACCATGCCGTCAATGAGCACGGCGGTGCCCAGCACCGAGCCGGACAGCATACAGCTTTCGGTATTGGTGCCGATGGCTTTTTTCGGGGAGCCCAGATGCACCTGCGGCAGCTGGGCACAGCGCTCACCCAGTGCGCGCAGCCCGGTGGAAAGGCCGGGGCAGATCACGCCGCCCCGGAACACCCGATCCTTGTCCACCACATTAAAGGTGGTGGCGGTGCCAAGGTCTACTGTGATGACCGGCAGCGGAAAGTTTGCCGCCGCGTAGGCGGCATCCACCAGCCGGTCCTTGCCCACGGCGCGGGGCTCGTCCACCCCCATGGTCAGCCCGGTGCGGATGTCCGGCGAAACGATGACCGGCTTTTTGCCGGTGTAGTGGCGGGCGCACTCGGCCAGTGCCCCGGTGATCTGGGGCACTACGCTGGTGAGCACCGCGCCTTCAAAGCGCATGGGACGCTCCGGATGGCGGCGGTGCGCAAATATTTTATCCATTTCGGCACGATATTCCGCAGCCGTGCGGGTGCGCACCGTGTCCATGCGCGCCACAAAGCATACACGTCCGTCCCGGATGCCCCCAAGGGCGACGGTGGTGTTGCCTATATCAATGGCTAAGATCATAATTCTGTTTTCCTTTTCAAAATAAAAGAAAAGAACCGGTTTGCTCTTTGTCAAGCGTATTTTACCGCATTTTTGCGCCGGATACAAGTTCCCGGCAAAGATTTTGTTGTGCTGGTGGAAGTTTTGCATTATACTAAGGTAAGATATGTGGAAAAGAACTGTTTTTCCGGGAGGTAAACGAACCATGGATCTGAACGGCAAGTGCGTCCTGCTGGGCGTGAGCGGCGGCATTGCCGCCTATAAGATGGCCAATGTGGCCAGTGCACTGCGCAAGCTGGGTGCGGATGTGGAGGTCATCATGACCAAAAACGCCACCCAGTTCATTACCCCTCTCACCTTTGAGACCCTGACCGGCCACAAGTGCATGGTGGACACCTTTGACCGGGATTTCAAGTTTGAGGTCACCCACATCTCGCTGGCAAAAAAGGCGGATGTGATCCTTGTAGCCCCTGCCACCGCCAACGTCATTGCCAAAATGGCGCACGGCATTGCGGACGATATGCTTACCACCGTGGTGCTGGCTGCAAAGTGTCCGAAGCTGGTGGCTCCCGCCATGAACACCGGCATGCTGGAAAACCCCATCACGCAGGATAACCTTGCCACGCTGGAGCGGTACGGCTTTACCGTCATCCCCTCCGAAAGCGGCGTGCTGGCCTGCAAGGATGTGGGCAGCGGACGTCTGCCCAAGGAGGAAGTACTGATCGAGCACATTCTGCACACCATCGCCCGCCCGAAGGACTTAGCCGGGGTGCGCGTCGCGGTGACCGCCGGCCCTACGCAGGAGGCGCTGGACCCGGTGCGCTACCTGACCAACCACTCCACCGGCAAGATGGGCTACGCCCTTGCCCGCGCCGCCGCCATGCGGGGCGCGGAGGTGACCCTGATCCACGGACAGACCGCGCTGCCGCCGGTCAAGTTTACCACCGATGTGCCGGTGACCACCGCCCGGCAGATGTACGAGGCGGTGACTGACCGCTTTGACACCACCGATGTGCTCATCATGGCTGCCGCCGTGGCGGACTACCGCCCCGCTACCGTGGCCAACGACAAGATCAAAAAGAAGGAAGGCGACCTTTCCATCCCGGTGGAGCGCACCGAGGATATCCTTGGCACCATCGGCCCCCGCAAGACCCACCAGTTCCTGTGCGGCTTTTCCATGGAGACCCGGGATCTTGTGGAAAACTCTTCCGTGAAGCTGGCCAAGAAAAATCTGGACATGGTGGTGGCCAACAACCTCAAGGTGGCCGGTGCAGGCTTTGGGGTGGACACCAACGTGGTCACCTTCATCACCCCGGACGGCACACGGGAGCTGCCCCTGATGAGCAAGGCAGACGTGGCTGATGCCATTCTGGACGAGATTCTGCGGCGGCGAGCAAAGTAATACTGCCGGGATTTTGTTGTACACATATCACAAAATTCACAAAAAAATTATGGTTCTTTCCGAAAATTCGGCCTTACCTGTTTATTTTATGCTGCAAAAATTATATAATAAGAGTGTGTCCCCATATTTGGAAGGAATCGGTCTGCGCTGCAGCCGTTAATATTTGGAGGAGAGCCTTACTATGTTCATGTACTCGGATTATAGCCAGCATCTGCTGGACCATGTAAAGAAGATCCACTTTATCGGCTGCGGCGGCAGCGGAATGTATCCGCTGATCCAGATCCTTGCCGCCAAGGGCTACGAGCTGTCCGGCAGCGATGTGCTGGACGGCAGCATCATCCGCTACGAGCGGGAGATGGGCGTGAAGGTCAGCCTTGGCCACAATGCGGATAACGTTGTCGGCGCAGACATGGTGGTGTACTCTGCCGCTATCTCCAAGGATAACGTGGAACTGAACGCAGCTGCCTCCTATGGCATCCCCACCGTGGAGCGCAGCGTGCTGCTGGGCTATGTGAGCCGCCTGTATAAGCAGAGCATCTGCGTGTCCGGCACCCACGGCAAGACCACCGCCACCTCCATGATCACCACTGCGCTGGAACTGGCAGGCCGCGACCCCTCTGCCGTCATCGGCGGCAAACTGCCCCTCATCAACGGCTACGGCAAGGCTGGCAAGGGCGATGATATCGTTATTGAGGCCTGCGAGTTTGCCGAGACCTTCCTGAAGCTGACCCCCTACCTGTCCGTGGTGCTGAACATCGACAACGACCATCTGGACTACTACGGCAGCATGGGCGAGCTGAAGTTCGCCTTCAAGCGCTTTGCCCTGATGACCCAGTTCATGATCTTTGCCAACGCTGACGATAAGAACACCATGGACGTGATGTACACGTTGGACCGCCGGGTGCGCACCTTTGCCATCGACAACCACGCCGACTACCGCGCTGTCAACATCAACGAGTATAAGCCCGGCTTCTTCGAGTTCGACCTGAAGGAGTGGAATACGACCGACACCACCCGTATCCGCCTGTCCGTGCCCGGCCGCCACAACATTTATAATGCACTGGCCATGTGCGCCGTGTGCCGCTTTGTGGGCCTGAGCGCAGAGCAGTGCGCCGAAGCTGCCCTGAACTTCAAGGGCGCAGGCCGCCGCTTTGAGGTGTACGGCGAGTGCAACGGTGCGCTGGTCATTGATGACTACGCCCACCACCCCACCGAGCTGCGCGCCACCCTGAACACCGCCAAAGAAATGGGCTACAAGCGCCTGATCGCCGTCCACCAGCCGTTTACATACAGCCGCACCAAGATGCTGTTCAACGATTTTGTGGATGTGCTCAAGATCCCGGACATCACGGTGCTGACCCCCATCATGGGCAGCCGCGAGCCCAACGATCCCACCATTACCAGCGCAAAGCTGGCAGCGCAGATCCCCGGCTCCGTGCTGGTGAACAGCCTGCAGGAAGCCGCCGACTGGGTAAAGCAGAACGCCCAGCCCGGCGATCTGGTCATCACCCTCGGCTGCGGCGATATCTATAAAGCCAGCAAGATGATGGTGGAAAAGGATCAGTAAGTAATGAGCTGATTTTTAAAGAATTATAAATACAGAAGCGCCCCGCAGTCATTCGGCTGCGGGGCGCTTCTGCGTCTCTATCTACGATTCTGGAAGGATGTTGGCGTTATCAGAACTTGAACAGGTCCACGATGCGCTGCCACAGGCGGGTGAAGATGTTGCCCTTCTTCACCGTCTCAGTCTCAGCCACAACATTGTTGGCAGCGGCCACGGTCTCGGCGGTCTTGTAGACAAACTTCACGCTGCTCTCAGCGTCCTCGGGTGCACCGGCAAAGCTGGTGTAGCTTTCCAGCCGGTCGGTCATCTCGTCCAGCACGGTCTTGAGGCCGTGCAGCTGATCCTGATCCAGTGCGCCGGTCAGCTTGGAGATGCCCTCCTCGTTGAACTGGTTCAGGCCGTCGTTCAGCTGGTGGGTGCCGTCATTCAGCTGGCTTGCGCCATCGCTCAGGGTGTTCACGCCGTCGTACAGGGTCTTGGTACCGGCGGCAAGCTGGGCACTGCCGTCCTTGGCAGAGTGTGCACCATCTGCGGCGGTCTGCACACCGGCGGTGTACTGACCCACGCTGGAAACGAAGTACTGGATCTTGGAAAGGCTGTCCTTCAGGGCGCGCACATCCGCGATATCCTGACTGTTCTCTACCTGATACTTCAGCTCTGCCTTGGCGGTGTCCTTAGCCTCCTGACTGGTCAGCAGCTGCACCAGACCGCACAGCATGGAGGGGTCGTAGTTCTGCATCAGGTGCAGAGCAGCCTCCAGATCGTGGTTCGTCTTGGTAGCGGAAAGGTACAGCGCCAGATCCAGCTGGCTGTCCTTGAAGCTGGGAGCCTGCTCCCAGATGGTACGCACCATCTTACGGCGGCCGGCAGCCAGCGTCTTGTCGTTCATGGTCAGAATGTTGTCGATGACTGCGGCGTAGTTGTCCCAAGTCATATCGGTGTCGATCAGACCGCCCTCTTTCAGGGTCTTGTTGGCAGAAGCCAGCACGCCGTCTGCCACCTGCTGTGCGCCGCTGTTCAGGGCGCTGTTGTTGGAGCTCAGGGTGTCCAGACCGGTGGTCAGCTGCCCCAGACCCTTGTCCAGTGCGGCTGCACCGGTGTTCAGGGTGTTGGCACCGTCCAGCAGTGCCAGCACACCGCTGGACAGCTGACTGGTACCATCCTCCAGCTGAGAAGCACCGTCCAGCAGCTGGCTCATGGCGTCGTTCAGCTGGTTGATGCCGTCGGTCAGGTCGTTGAGGCTGCTCAGATCAAACACATTGTCGGTGCCCAGAGCCGCAGCGCTGGTGGCGCAGGCCATCATCACCTGCGGGCAGGTCAGTTCAGTGACATCTGCCTCCACCGTGATGGTGTCCTGCAGATAGTCCTCAATGGTGTCCAGTTCGTCCGGCAGCAGACCGGACAGGGAGTCCTTCACGCCCGGCAGGGTGACAAAGGCAGCCACATTGCTCTTGGCGGCACTTTCCACCAGACCGTGGGCAGCCACCACGTTGGTGGCATCCTGCCCGAAGATCACGCCCACAGCGGTGACCAGCGGGGTGACGATGGTGCGGTCGGTGCCGTTCACGTTCACGGTGCCGGTCTCGTTGTTCTTCAGGGCGATGGTCATGGTCAGATGACCGCTCTTGCCGATCAGATCTTCCAGCGCGGCTTCCTGACCGTCCAGCGCGTAGGTGACAGTAGCCTGAATGGGCAGGGCGCGGTCGGTATCACCTTTATAATACACATCGGTATCGTCGGTGTTCCACACCAGCTTTTCGCCGTCCTGTGTGAACTCGGCGCTGCTCTCGGTGTTCTGGATATTGGTCAGGGTGCTCTGGTCGGTCACCTTGGACAGGCCGGAGGCGCTGTAAACGTGCTCGCTGACGGTGGTGCTCTGGATGGAGCCATCGGCGTTCATCACAGCGTACACGGTCTCAGACTTGGTAAAGCTGCTGCCGCCTGCGGCAAAAGCCGGGGCTGCACAGCTGGCGGCAAGGGCAACTGCCAGCGCCGCACTGGCGAAACGAAGCGATTTTTTCATAACGCATTACTCCTTTTCAGACTTCTTGGCGTTGGCAGATTCAGGGATCATCCATTTCAGGGTGGTGTGGCGGATGAGCCAGTCACACAGCATCAGGGCGGCGGGCAGCATCACCAGAATGACCAGCATACTGATCAGAGCACCACGGGAGATCAGCAGGCAGATGCTCCGCAGCAGCTCCATCTTACTGATGGCAGCCACGCCGACCGTAGCGGCAAAGAAGGTCAGGCCGCTGGTCAGGATGGACTGGCTGCAGTGCTCCAGCGACTGCTGGGCAGCCTCCTTGGGGGTGCGGCCAAAGGCGCGCTCCTCGTGATAACGGGTGGTCATCAGGATGGAGTAGTCCACGGTAGCGCCCAGCTGGATGGTGCCGATGACGATGCTGGCGATGAAGGGCAGCTGCGTACCGGTAAAGTACGGGATGCCCATATTGATGGCAATAGCGGCTTCGATGCTGGCGACCAGCAGCACCGGGATGGAGATGCTCTTGAAGGAGATGGCGATGATGACCAGCACGGCCATGATCGACCAGACGTTGACGTTCTTGAAGTCCACGTCTGCAACCTCGATCAGGTCTTTGGTCATAGCGCCTTCACCGGTGATGACGCCCTCGGGGTCTACATTTTTGATCAGGCCGATCATCTTGTCCAGCTGGCTGTTGATGGCATCCGTGCCGGTCTTGTAGGAGCTGTTTGCAAGGATCAGCTTGTAGCCGCCGGACTGCAGGATCTCCATCACGCTGTCGGGCAGCAGCTCGGTGTCAAAGCCGGGGCCGGTAATGGAATCCAGACTTACCACCTGCGTGATGCCGTCCACGTCCTTCAACTCATCGCACAGATCGGACACCTGCGTAGCGGTCAGATCGTCATGCACCAGAATGAAGTGGCTGGTGGTCATGCCGAAGTCCTCGCCCAGCTTGTTGGTACCCACGATGCCGGTCAGGTCCTGAGGCAGGGAGTCGAACAGGGTGTAGTACACGCTGGTCTTGTTCTGCGCAATGGCAAAGGGAATGAGGATGAGGATAAAGACGACCACGATGGGCACGGAATGCTTGGAAACAAAGTAGCTCAGCTTGGTCAGCCGGGGGATAACGGTGCGATGCTTGTATTTTTCCACCCACTTATCAAAGGTAAGGATCAAAGAGGGCAGGATGACCACGGTGCAGATAACGCCCAGTGCCACGCCCTTTGCCATGACAAGGCCGATATCGCGGCCCAGCGTCAGACGCATGGCGCACAGTGCAAGGAAGCCTGCAATGGTGGTCAGGCTGGAAGCGGAGATGGAGGTCATGGTCTTGCAGATGGCGCTGACCATGGCTTCTTCATTGGTGGAGCGCAGCTCCTTTTCTTCCTGATAGCGGTGCAGCAGGAAGATGGAGAAGTCCATCGTAACGCCCAGCTGCAGCACAGTGGCAAGCGCCTCGGTGATGTAGCTGATCTGCCCCAAAAAGATGTTGGTGCCGAAGTTGTACGCGATGGGGAACAGCAGACCCAGCATGAACAGCAGCGGGGTGATGGTACTTTCCAGTGAGAGGAACAGCACCAGCAGGCTGGCGCCCACGGCGATCAGGATGTACAGGGGCATTTCCTGATTGACCAGCGCCTTGGTGTCCTGCAGAATGACGCTCATGCCGCCGAAGAAGCAGTCCTTGCGCAGCAGCTTTTCAATCTGCGCAACGGCTTCCATGGTCTCGTCGCTGGCGCTGGGGGCGTCAAAGCGGACGATCAGCATGGTGGAATCGTTTTTGCCGAACATGAACTGCTGCACATCGGCAGGCAGCATGGCGGTGGGGATGCTGGGGTCGATCACATCGCTGAGCCAGAAGGTCTGGGTAACGCCGGGCACGGCTTCTATCTCCTTTTTCATAGCGATGAGTTCGTTGGTTGGCAGGCCCTCTACCGTGATCATACCGGTGGAGGCCAGATGGAAATCGTCCTCAAGGGCTACCTCGCCGATCATGGAGTCCAGATCCTGCGGCAGGTAGGTGAGGATGTCATAATTGATGCGGGTGGCAATGGCGCCGATCGCGGAAGGGATCAACAGCAGCACGGCCACTGTTAAGATCAACTTGCGCAGACGCACGATGCCTTGTGCGATCTTTTTCATGAGAACCCTCCAGAATAGAAAGTTGATTGGGAAAGCCCGCGAAACTGACCGCCGGTCATCTTCCGGGCAAACACTATTATATTCAGCCCGGGCAGTGTGTCAAGCAGAAAAAGTGACTGAAAGTCAGTTTTTTTATCACCTGCAAAAAATTGTATAACAAACCGGGCTTGCACAAACTGGCAAGGACTGCTAAACTAAGGTACACAGAACGGACGCAGCACATACCTGCGTCTGAATTCAGAGAAAAGAGGAATCTACCCAGAGCATGAGCACCGTGGAAGGGAAGAAACAGGAAAAGCGCCGCGCCCTGCTGGATGCAGCCTACGAGCTGTTTCTGGAGCGGGGCACCGCCAAGACCAGCGTGGAGGATATCACCAGCCGGGCAAAGGTGGGCAAAGGCACGTTTTATCTGTATTTTCAGGATAAGGGCGCGGTGATGCAGGCGCTGCTGGGGCGGGTGAGCTACCAGCTGCTGAGCGATGCCTGCCTTGCGGTCGAGCAGCACCCCGAGCTGCCCGACTTTACCGCGCAGGTAGTGTTCGTCATCGACCATATCATCGAGGCTTTGCGGCAGGATGTGCTGGTGCTGCGGTTTCTGGAGCGCAACTTCGTCTGGCCCGGGTTGGACCAAATCGAAGCCAGCAGGGAAGCCGAGCCTCTGATGCGCAAGCTGCTGGCCATCGTGCTTTCCAGCCCGGAGATGGCCGGACGTAGTGAGCGGGAGGTCTACCAGCGCATCACCGCCCTTGGCAGTATGTGTATGTCAGTGTGCTATTCCAGCATTCTGGAGGGCAAGCCGGACAACATCGACGCCATGAAGCCGGTGCTGTACGATATCATCCGCCGGGCACTTTCGCCGGAAAAGTAAAAAAGAACGCATAAAAAGCACAAAAGGTCTTGCTTTTTGCAAAAAGCTGTGGTAAACTATCCAAGTCGATATGACATGGACGGTTAGCTCAGCTGGTAGAGCATCTGCTTGACGTGCAGGAGGTCACAGGTTCGAGTCCTGTACCGTCCACCATACAGTTCGTACTCGAACCCGATTCTTTACGAAAAAGGGTTCGGGTACGTTTTTTGTTTATCGGAGGTTCTGCGGAGGGACTACTCGGAACGGTAAACGAGCAAAGGCAGGGTATCACTATGATAGTGGTATCCTGCCTTTTGCTTTGAGGAATCAAGTTCGCTTTGTGCGAACTTGGTCGTCCCCCTATATGGCGCGTTTGGGGGTAGTCGCTGCGTACGTGCGTACCGGGAGCCTGTACACCTCTGACAAGGTGTAACACACTAGACTTTGTGCCAAAGTCTGTGTGCCAAGGGGCCAAGCCCCTTAGAATCCCTGCGGAGCGTGTACGCACGTACGCAGAAAAATGGCAAAATTTCACTATATCGGGGTGTTCTTTCATGGTGGAGTGTGGTATACTCGGCTTAGCCCAGTAAATCGGAATTGATATAAAAAAGGAGGACACATAGATGAAAACAGTAGTTCTTTATAATATTATTTCTTTTATCATCATCGTTGCTTTGATTTTTGTCTTAAGGATTGTTAGTAAGAGTAATTTAAGACAAAA
>OLXI01000209.1_pt1 | contig 41242 bp, 45 predicted proteins | sample 1674181 | NCBI WGS metagenome assembly OLXI01 (sample SAMEA103958148, study PRJEB25191) | human gut metagenome | reverse complement strand
TTTCCACACGTGAGCCGATTTTTGGGACGTGGGGGATTTGCCCAGATGCAAAGCCCCGGCATAATTGGCTCAAGATAAAAACGCCCACATGCGTAGGTTAATATTAAAAAGCAAGATTTATGAAGTTTGGAAACCAAGATGGCACAGGCTTTGAATTTGGCATCTTTGGCGCAGGTCAGACCCAGGCCCCCCCACCGGATGAGGTGGAGCCGGAAGAAACCACCGCCGAAACAACAGCCCAGGCAAAGCGAGTGCACAGACGTACAAAGGAGTGCACCGAGTTATCGCAACGCTTCGAGTACCGCCGGGCATTTAGCGAGGTCAAGTTACTGGAGGCAATGCAGTACGTCAAGCTGCAAGACCATACCACCTACAACTTTATCACCGCCGGGGACGTGGATAGCCTTAGTTACCTGAAAGTGGTGCTTAATCAGCATGATTTGGACTATTGTTTGTTATCTACATGGTGCATGGCGGCAGAGGATATTTTGCAGGTACGGCAATGGTACGAACAAGGGCGCATCAGGAAACTTGATATGTATTTGGGCGAGATATTCCCGGGCAGCTATAAGATTGAGTGGCAAATGGTGCAAAGGTTCTATCAGGAACACCCAGAGGCAGGACGTGCCGCAGTATTCAAAAACCACAGTAAGATATACGCAGGGTGTAACTACGATGGTGGCTTTTATTTCGGCATACAGACAAGTGCAAACATTAATACCAACCCAAGAACGGAGCAGGGAAGCATAACAGTTGATAAGGGACTGTTTGAGTTTTACAAAGACTACTTCGACGGCATCCGCTCATTTGAAAAGTAACGCAGCATGGAAGAAAAGAAACAAAAGTTTTTGGAGGCTTTGGCGCAGGGCTACGGCATCATAGCAACAGCGTGCGAGGCGATAGGCATAGGGCGAAGTACTTATTACCGATGGTACAACGCCGACCCAGAGTTTAAGGAGAAAGTGGACGAGATTACCGAGACGCAGGTAGATTTTGTAGAAAGCAAGTTGATGCAGTCAATAAACGCCAACGACATAACGGCTATTATCTTCTACTTGAAGACAAAGGGCAAGAAGCGAGGTTATAGCGATAAGGCGCAGCCAAAGACCGCCGACCCATTGCCAGTTAGCCAGACTTTGCCGGAGCCATCCATCGAGGAAGACAAAAAGAAGATAGCCGCCAAGATTAAGAGCAAGAAAGCGTATATCGTAAAGTTGTTGAAGAAGCAAGGCAAGTACACAGCCGAACTTACATACCAAGTGGATATTACGGCCAAGTTGTTGGTACGTGCCGACATTTTGGGCGATGAGATCATGGCAGACGGACACCAGGCCGTAAATGTGGAGTATAGCCGAGAGGGTAACGAACGCAAGACGATAGACCCGAAAGAAAAACTATATATCGAGTTGTTGCAGCAGGGACAGAAAGCGTTAAGGGCTTTGGGCATGAACACCGAGAGCAAGGAACGAAAGAGCGACAACGATAGTTTTAACGACTTTATGGCAGCGATGCAGGAGGGCGACGAATGACAGAGGAAGAAAAAGAAAGATTTAGACAACTGAAAGCCGAGGTATCGGAGCAGTTGCAGCAGGGGCGCAGTACATACGCCGACCGCTACCGCCGTGCGCTTATTGAAACAGATAAGCGTATCGGCGATTATGTGTTTGGAGTGATAGACCACCCAGACGCACACAACCTGTATGAGATATTGGGAGTAAGACGCTTTTTGCAGATGCTTGATAAATACGGCTGGAAGCCCAAGCGAGTAAAGCGTTTTTTCAAGTTCTACGAGGCTTTGCGGTTTAGTGGCATCCGAGGGCGCACACGCTATAAGCTAACCCCGGTGCAGGCCTACCAGTTTGCTAATATCTATGGCTTTGCCCGAGACGATGGGCGCAGACTGATACGTACCGCCTACCTATTCGTGCCCCGAAAGTTCAGTAAAACGACATCGTGCGCAGCTTTGGCGGTTTATGATATGCTTTTCGGTGACAACAACGCCCAGGCATACGTAGGAGCAAATAGCTACGATCAGGCGAAAATCTGTTTTGATGAGATACGAAACATCATGTTTGATATTGACCCAAAGGAAAAACACTTTAGGGTTAATCGTGAAAAGATTACTTTCAAAGACCGTGGACGTGATAGCCTCATACAATGTTTGACGGCCAACGCCAAAACCAAAGATGGTTTGTTTGCCTCATTGGTGATAATGGACGAGTACGCCCAAGCCCGAAACACGGCAGGCAAGAACGGCGCAGACCTCAAAAACGTATTGACAACATCAATGGGGCCAAGGCGTGAGCCGCTAACTATCATTATCACCACGGCAAGCGATGTGGTAGATGGCCCATTTGCCCACGAACTTGACGGCGTGATGGCGGTACTACGAGGTGAAGCGGAAAGCGACACCATGTTTGCATCCATATTCATGCCTGATGTGGACGATGCAGAGGACAGCCCGGAGACGTGGGCAAAGGTGCAGCCGCATTTGGGTATCACGGTGCAACCGGACTACTACGAAAATGAGTACCAGACCGCCCAGTTATCAGCCGAAAATATGTTGGCTTTTCGCACGAAATTGCTTAATATTTTCACGATAAATGACGAAAAAACGTGGTTTACCCACGAAAAGGCAAAAGAATTATTGGGCAATTTCTGTATAGATCAGGTGCAGGGCCGCCCAGATTGTGCCGTGGCGTTTGATTTGTCGGTGCATGATGATTTCAGCGCAGTATCTTATACCGTGTATCTATCGGGCAATAAGAAGTTTTACACGCATACTGATTACTATTTCCCGGAGGGAGCGTTAAAAGGGCATCCCAACGAGCAGCTTTATAGACTTTGGAACGAAAAAGGGTATCTTATTTTCTGCAAAGGGCAGAAGATAGACACGGCGATGATTACCGAGGATATATTACGACGCAGTAAGTTGGTTAATATTATCCGTATCGGCTATGATGCTTACAAGGCACAGGAACTAACGAGTATCTTAAAGTCAGTCGGAGCGAGGAACGTGCTAACCCCATTTAGTCAGACCTACGGAAACTTTAATCTACCAGTAGAAAGTTTTGAGATGCTTGCATGGAGCGACCCGGTAAAGATAGAGTTTAACGACAACCCTATTAATGCTTTCTGTTTGGAAAATTGCGTGATAGATACCGACAATCTGGAGAACAAAAAGCCGCTCAAAGTGTCACAATACCGCAAAATAGATGGGGCGATCACAATGCTAATGACTTTAGGTTTGCTATACACATTTGAGAGGTAATTTGCAAGTTTTTAGAATCTAAAAATATTTAATAAAATAATAATTTTACCACGATGCGCCAAGGTGTACCACGATGCACCAAGGCGCATTTTTTGTTCTCATTTTTGCTATGTATCTTTGGGTCTAAAAAATATAGTTATATATGGGTATTTGGCAAAACATAGTAAAATTTTTCAGCCGTAGCACCGATGCCGAGAACGCAATTAGCGAACCACAGACACCGGGGCCACGTACCGGAGACTATACCCAATTCTTTAACTTTTTCGGTACAGGCAATACCGCTTTGTCGGTAGCCACTGTTTACCGATGTGTGCAGTTACTTAGTGAAAGTGTAGCTAATTTGCCATTTTTGTATATGAGGTTGAAAGACGGCATTTTCGTTGAGGACACGAATAGCCGTTTGCATTATCTTCTAACAGTACAGCCGGACTTTACAAAGTCGGCGTTTGACTTCTGGAAAGAAGCCGTAGAAAATGTGTTGTTAGAGGGTAATGCTTACATCGTACCAGTGTACAACAGGGCTACTTTGGAGATAGACCGATTGGTTTTGTGTAGGCGCAATACCGTAAACCACGATGTGTATAACGATACCTACATGATTACCGATACCATCAACGGTATATGTGGGATTTACGATGAAAGCGAGGTCATCCACATTAAGGGGCATACAAGCAACGGCAAGCACGGCGTTAGCGTACTGGAGTATGCAAGGCAGACGTTAGACATAGCATTAACCGGAGACCGGGAGACGCTTAAACGATTTGCCAATGGCGGTAATGTTAGGGGTATCGTAAGCAACGATAAGACTACTACCGGGTTTGGCGAGTATCAGGACAAGGAATTGGAGAAGACAGCCGAAAACATAGATAGCCGTTTTCAGAATGGCGAGCGCATAGTTAGTTTGCCCGGTCAGGTGGACTTTAAGCAAATTTCGCTTTCTTCTACTGATATGCAGTTTTTGGAAAGCCGCAAGTTTACGGTACGAGATATTTGCCGTTTCTTTGGTGTGCATCCATCTTTCGTTTTTGACGACACAAGCAATAATTACAAGTCGGCTGAAATGGCGAATGTGGCGTTTTTGAGTAATACGTTAAACCCACTTTTGCGCAATATTGAAAATGAAATGTTGCGTAAGTTAATTGCCCCTACCCTATGTTGCAAACGTAAATTTGAGTTTGACCGCAGGGGACTTTATGCAAGCGATTTGGATAGCAAAGTTAAGTATCAGGCGGCGACGATTGCCGCAGGTATCTATACGGTAAACGATTGGCGCAAGGTGGAAAACCGCCCACCTATCGAGGGAGGCGACAAGGTTTTAGTATCGGCAAATCTTAGAGATATTGCCAACGAGACAGCAGTTAATAACGCACCGGAGCCAGAGCCAAAGAAAACTAAAAAGGACGATAAAAATAAAGATGGAGACCAAGACGATGAATAAAGATACAATCATAAGACGGTGTTTGTGTACTCCTACCGAGTTACACGTTAGAGAGGCAGCAGAGGGCGAAGCACCGAGCCGCACAATAACTGGATATGCCATATTGTTTAACGTACCGTCTGCCCCATTGTGGAGTGACGAAGATAGTGAGGCCCGGGAAGTGATAGCCCCGGAAGCCGTTACAAAGGAACTCTTAGACGGCCAAGACATCAAAATGACGATGTTTCACGATCGGCAGTTGATTTTGGCAAGAAGCAATAAGGGCGGCGGTACACTTTCGTACACGGTAGATGAAAAGGGCGTAGCTTTTGAGTTTGACGCACCTAATACCGTGGACGGCGACAAGGCTTTGGAATTGGTACGCCGTGGCGACATAAGCGGTTGCAGCTTTGCTTTTACAACACGCTACTATGATAGCGATTTTGTGGAGAGACAAAGCAAAGTGGCGGCTAACGGCATTAACAATATTACCTATCGTGTTAAGGCGGTTACAGGTATCTTTGACTTTACGTTGGCGGCTGATCCGTATTACCCAGATACGAGCGTAGAGGCAAGAGAGTTTGCCGATGAGTTGAAGCGAGAGCAGAAGACACCGGAGCCTCAACCACAGACAAGCGATCAGAAAGAGAAAGCGTTAAAGCAGTTGCGTGAAATGCGCCACGCTGCAAAACGCAGTTTAGTATAACATTTAATTTTTAATTTTTCAGACATGGACAAAAAGACAAAGAAAAAAATTAACGTTCGTGAGCTGATTAACCAGTATCAGCAGAATTGCGACCGCATCACAGAGATTGCGGACGTATGCGAGAAAGAGCAGCGTGAGCGCAACGAGGCAGAGAACACCGAGTTTGAAACCCTCATGCGTGAAAATCAGTTGTTGCAAATGAAGATGCAGGCGGCAACCGCCGAGCATTTGCGTGAAAATCCAAACGCCCAGGAGGACGCAATTAAGATTATCCGTGAGAACGCGGCAGCAGGTCAGCGTACCGAAATCATGCTTTTGCGTGACATGATGATGGTGCAGGACGTAGCAAAGGGTGCAATCGTGCCGCTTAACGTTCAGGACATCTTAAGACCTTTGCAGGAGGGCTTTATTTTGGATAAGGTAGGTTTGCCAATGCCAACAGGTTTGGCAGGTGACTTTGTTTGGCCTATGTACGAAATGGTTGAGGCAGAGTTAGCAGGTGAGGGCGCAGAACTTAGCGACACCAAAATACCTTTCAGCAAAATGACCGCAGCACCGGAGCGTATGGGTATTGCCATCCCGGTAACTAACCAGTCGCTCAACCAGTCGCAGGGACTTTTGGAAATGATTGTGCGTGAGGTTATGCCGCTTGCAATCCGTCTGCTTTTGAACAAAATCGTTTGCGGCGTAAATAAGGTTAATGGTGCTACTAATTTGGTAGGTCCATTTGTGGCACTCAAAGACAACCCGGTATTGCTTTCAGCCGTTCCAACCTTTAACGAACTAAACGCCCAGATGAAAGCTGCAGTACTTGAAACAGGTATCGACGGCAGCAACCTTTGTTGGGTAATGACAAAGAGCATGGAGGCGATTTTGGAGGGTACACCTATTAACGAAAAGGGTATCTTTTTGCCGATGATCCAGAACGGAAAACTTTGTGGTTTGCCAGTGTACACGTCAAATGTTATCCGTGACACTAAGGTATCATACCAGAAGTATAACGGTACATCGTGGGCGGCAGCCGAAGACTTTGACACACAGAGGAACACCGCTAAGTACACCGTTACAAGTGCCGATGATGTTAAGAACATTTCGGGTATGAAGTCAGGTGACTACGTTAAGATTATCACAGGTACGGAGTACATCGGTTTGGGTGATTGGCGTTATCAGCCAATGGGTATGTTTGGTACTTTGCGCTTTATCGTCGATCCATACAGCAAGGCACGCAAAGATAGCGTAGATTTCGTGCTCAACACGGACTATGCTACTAAGACAATCCGCCCAGAGGCCTTTAAGTTGGGCAAAGTCGGCGGTAAGAAGTAATCACAATTTATAAAGTTATAACGTTATGGCAGTAGTGAGTTTGGCACTTTTTAAGAAGCACGTAAGGGCTGATGATTTCGCCGATGACGACGAGTATTTGCAGCATCTATTAGATACAGCAGAAAGCGCAGTTATCACGGCGACCAATAGAACCCAAGAGGAATTGGAGCAGATGGGTAACGGAAATGATGTACCTACCCCCATAAAACACGCTATAATGATGTTGGGCGCGCATTGGTACAATCAGCGTGAAAGTGTGAGTAGCGTGCAGATGCACGCGGTGCCTGATTCGCTACAAGCCTTAATTAAACCCTATCGGAAATTATCGGAATGAGAGCAGGAGAAATGAAATATCGTTTGCAGTTGTTGAAGCCTACGGCAACAACAAACGACTACGGCGAGGAAGCGACAACCTACGAGCCTATACGAACAGTGTGGGCAGAGAGGAAGAAGCAGAGCGGAAACCGTAGCGAGGAAGTGGGCGAACATTTCCCCGATTATCGGACCGAATTTAATGTGAGGGACGCACAACCAGTTAAAGAAAACTGGAGGGTGCAGCAGTTGGGTGGCTATCTTTATACCGTAGTTGCCATCATCCCAAACATTGATAGGGGTATGAACACTTTAGTTTGTGAACGAGTAAACGAGTAATCAAGTTATGGCAAATCAATACGACGATACGCAGTTGCAGAAGTTGTTTACCGAAATGGACGTTAAACACCGAAAGCGAGCCTTAAAAGGTGCTTTCAGGCGAGAGGCGAACCAAGTAAGGCGAACAGCTATTAACAATTTGCGCAGCTCATTACATAGCAACCGAGATTTGGAAAAAGGTATTAGGGCTATCGTATTCAAGAAAGCAGCCGGATTTCGTGTTACTATCGGCACGAAGAAAGCCAACCGAAAAACTGGAAAGGGCGAAAAAGGTATGCACATCAATCGCCAGGGACTAAAGAAACCTGTTTTGATATGGGCCGAGGGCGGAACGGAGCAACGAAAGACCAAGACCAAAACAAGGGTTTTTGTCAGGGAACGCCGGGGCCACAATACCGGACGCATGAAACGATATGGCTTTATGCGTAAGACCCAAACAGACGTTAGGGACAAGGCAACGGCAGATTTGCGTAACGAGATAGTAGAAAGTGTAACTAAGACTGCAAATAAGTATGGCTGCAAATAAAACATCATTAAGCGCAGGTAGCATTATCCGTGATATGCTTTTGCGAGACCACGATGTAGCGAAGCATACTAAAAAGGTTTTCCCTGTCGCTACGGACACGGCGGTTTTGCCGTACATACTTTATCGTCGTGCATCAATCGAACAGAACCCGACAAAGGCAGGTTATCCGGGAGCTGACACCGTGACGATCGAGGTTATTTGCTATACCGAGAAATACGGTGAGGGCGTGGAATTAGCCGAGGCAGTAAGGGCAGCTTTGGACGGAAAGCAAGGCGAGAAAGACGGTTTAGTTATGCGAAGTTGTGTTTTGACTGATAGCGAGGAGGGATACGATAGTGATGCCTATGCGCAGCAATTAGTTTTTAACGTTAAAATTTAGTAAGATATGAGTTATTGTAATGGTAGTAATATGTTGCTTTATTTGGGCGAAGATGCTTTCGGGCACTGTACAACCCACACGGCAACAATGAATAGTGAGACCAAAGACCGTGCGGTTAAGCCATCGGCAAGTAAAGCCAAGACTAATGGTATGTGGAAAGAAAAGGGTGTAACTGGTTTGTCTATTGCCATTTCAGCCGAGGGCCTTATCTATGATGGTGAGACCGAAGCAAGTTACGGCAAGATGATGGCGGCGTGGAAGTCGGGACAACCAGTTAAGATTAAGTGTATGCAGAGAGGTGACAGCCAAAAGCCATATTTGGCAGGTAGCTTTATCATTTCTTCTTTGGAGCGTACCGACCCGGCGCAGGACGATAGTACTTATACTATCAATCTTGACAACAACGGCGAGCCGGACACACTTGACGAAACGGCGTTTACGGACGGTACGGACTCATCAGACACTCATGTATAATACATAACCCAGTTAATTAAGTTCATATATGAAAAAGGTTGAGATTAAAATCGGTAACGAGGTTTTCCCATGCCGTCAGACAATGGGCGCAATGCTTAGATTTAAGCAGGAAACAGGGCGAGAAGTTACAGAAATTGACGCTACAAGTTTCACCGATATTTGTACGTTCCTTTGGTGTTGTATCGTTTCAGCGTCCAAGTCAGACGGCAAGAAATTCAAACTTTCTTTGATGGACTTTGCCGATAGTGTCAGCTTGGAAGATATGAACGAATGGGCTAAAACTATGGGCCAGGCCAACGAGGAAGATGCCGAGACAGATGCAGACGAAAAAAAAAGTTTGCAATAAATGAGGTATTGGGCTTTGCTTTAGGTTGCATACGTCTTTCATACGATGATTTTTGTAGGCTAACGCCTGATGAATTTAACAGCGTATGCAAAGCGTACTTAGACCAAGAGCAAAGCCAATACAAAGATAATTGGGAGCGTATGCGTATGTTGGCGTGCATAACTATTCAGCCGCACGTTAAGAACAAACTAACGCCCCAGAAGCTATTACCGCTTTCATGGGATAATCGCAGGAAATCGAAGCAAGCGAAGACCGAACACATAACGGCCAAGGAAGCGGAAGAAAAGAGAAAACAAATTATCGCCCTATTGGGTGACAAATATTAAAGACTATGGCAGGTAAAAGTACTATATCCATAACGTTCAAATTGGACGGAGACGGTAAGGGGCTTAAAGACCTTTCGCAAAATGCGGACGGCCTTAAACAAGCCATGACCGCCGCTATTGTGGAAGCCGACAAACTCAAATCGTCGTTGATCAACTGGAGCCAGGGCGTACAGGCTTTGGGCGCAGTATCTAACGCCGTCAGTCAGCTAAATGGTACTTTGCAGGACATTACCGCCGATAGTAGAGCCTTTGGCGCAGCTATGAAAGCAGCTAACACGATGGCAGGTAAGAACGCCGAGGGCTTTGCGAACCTTAAAGGACAGGTAGCCGATTTATCCAAGACTTTGCCTATTGCACGTGATGAACTCGCAAACGGCTTATATCAGGTAATCAGTAATGGTGTGCCCGAAGATAATTGGATAGACTACCTTAACAAGTCGGCTAAAGCATCCGTGGGCGGTATTGCTGATTTGGGCGAGACCGTAAAGGTAACATCTACTGTTATAAAAAACTATGGTTTGGCATGGGACGCAGCCGAAAGCGTGCAGGACAAAATACAGCTCACGGCGAAGAATGGCGTAACATCATTTGAGCAGTTAGCCCAGGCCCTACCAAGAGTGACCGCCAACGCCTCAACATTGGGCGTAAGTGTCGATGAACTTTTGGCAAGTTTTGCAACGCTTACAGGTGTTAGCGGTAATACTAACGAAGTTGCAACCCAGATGGCGGCAATCTTTACCGCTTTGGTTAAGCCGTCAAGCGAGGCAACCGAAATGGCGGAAAAGATGGGTATCGAGTTTAATGCGGCATCCATCCAAGCCGCAGGAGGTTTGCGTAACTTCTTAACCCAGTTGGACGCATCCGTTAAGGAGTATGCCGCCGCTAATGGCGTATTGGAGCAACAAGTTTATGCTAAGTTGTTTGGCAGTGCCGAGAGTTTGCGAGCCTTAACGCCGCTTACTAATCAGTTAGCCGAGAAGTTCAGCGAGAATGTGGACGCAATGGCAAATAGTGCCGGAACTATCAACGCCGCCTACAATGAAATGAGTAGTACAGGCAGCGCAACCACGCAAATGCTGAAAAACCAGTTAGGCGCAATAACTGATGTGGTAGCCGGGTTTGTTGGAAGTGCTATGCCGTTTGTTAGTTTTATAGCCAATACAGGCGTAATGGTTATGAGTATTACAAGTTTGGTTAAAACCATTAAAGCCCTGAATATCCAACAAGGCATTTTAACGTTACGCTCAAAGGCAGGTGGTGCGGCAATGCTTTTGTTTGGGCTTAATGCAAACCGATCGGCAGCGTTTACACGTGTCTTTAGCGCAGCTTTGAAAAGTGGTGCATATTCTGCAACCGCTTTCAAAATTGCCCTTAAAGGTTTGATGATTACCACGGTAGTAGGTGCTGCAATCGTAGCGGTAACATCTGTTATCGAATATTTCGTTAATAAGACCGATGAGGCTACCGACAAGACAAACGAGTTTAGCGAAGCCGAAGACGCTTACAAGAATGCAGCGGCAAGTACTAAGGTTGAGTTAGACAAAGAGATTAAGGCTTTGGGCGACCTCATTACCGCTAAAAAGGACACCACCGAGGCAGTAAACCACCTTAACGCCGTATATGGTGATTTGTTCGGGAGCCATAAGACGGCATCCGAGTGGTACGATACATTGACACGCAAAAGCCAGATATACGTTAAACAAATCGGGTACGAGGCACAAGCAAAGGTGTTGGCTACAAAGTTGGCTGAAAAGCAAATCGAGTTGGAAGATAATTACGCTAAACGCCGTGAACTCTGGAAAGCCGGAGGCGCGCAGAAGACAACTAAGCGGACTATTACCAACCGATCAACTGGAGGCGACAGCTACGAAGTTGTTACAACGGAAGACACCAAGGAGTATGCCGATTTGAAGGACAGCGCAAGGGGACTGATACCGGAAATCCAAAGTTTGCAAAGACAATTGGGCATAGCCCAGGCGCACATGGCCGATTGTTCTAAGCAGATGGCGGCGGTTGATGCTAAGATGGGGCATAACAACAAGACCGTTAAGGTTAGTGCAATGACCTATCAGCAGGTAGCGGATGCAATCGACAAGACAGAAAAGAAACTTAAAAATACGACTGATAGCAAGGAAATAGCCAAGCTAAAGGCGTATAATACGGAATTACACAACCGTAAAAAGTTATTAGATAAATCGTTGGGCTTTGATAAGTTCAAGGGTAATAAGAGCGGCAGTGGCAAGAAAAACAAGCCAGTTGCAGACCCTAAGACCTACGAACAGTTAAGTACTAATATTGAGTATTACAAAAAGAAGCTCACCACGGCGAGCACCGCCGAGCAAGAAAAGATAAGGGCGAATATCCAAGCATGGGAGAAAAAGAAAGCGGCTATCGAGTTAGCCCAGAAAGCCGCCGAGCGACCAACCGAAATTAAGACGTTGCAAGACGTTGAAAAGGAATTGGACTATTTGCAGACCCTACGAAAGACCGCCAACAAAGACGATTTGGCAGGTATTGACAAACTGATAGGCAAAACCGAGCTATTGGGCGCAGCTATGCAACGCCCGGCAAAGTTGGAGACCTTACAGGACATTGACAAAGAAATAGAGTACCAACAGAAGTTGAGGGCTACGGCATCCAAGGAAGCTATAAGCGGAATTGATGCAGAAATCAGTAAGTTGGAAACTCTAAAGAACTATATCGAAAATGCCACGGTGATAGATACACCCGACGACGCATTGAAGACGTATGAGCAGCTTAATATTAAGTTGGCGTACTATAATGAGTTGTTGGAGAAAGCCACCGAGGAACAACGCCCAGAGATACAAAAGCACATTAACGATATTGAGGGTATTAAGAAAGCATGGGATGATAGTTTGGCGGCTTTGAATAAGCCGGGCGATATTACCCAACTTGATACCATCGAGAAGTTAGATGAGGCCGTAAGGTATTATCAGGAGCAGCAGAGCAAGCAGAGTGCCGACGAAATCCAAAACACACAAAGGACGATCGACGCTTTGGAAGCGAAGCGAAAGGCGATGCAAAGGGGTATTGAAATACCATCAATGCAAAAAGAGATAGCCGAGACTAACGGACTTTCAAACCGAGAGTTTAAGATCAAGGTTAAAGGTATTGGCTTTGATGCACTAACCGACAAAATCCGGGAACTGCAAAAGCAGCTCAACGATACCAACAACCCGGTAACGGAGGGACAGCGCAAGGACATCGAGGAAATGATTAGCACATATGAGCAATGGCGCAAATCTTCTATTTCTTCTTTCGACACCGTAAAGTCTGGTTGGGACGGCATAAAGGGTATTGGCGACAGCATCAACAGCATAACCGATGCTTTGGACGGAAACGGAAACGCATGGCAGAAAGTAACCGCTTTCGTGGATGGCTTTATACAGCTGTATGAGAGTATCAGTGCAATAGTTGGTATAATTGATATGCTAACAACAGCCTCAACCGCCCATGCAGCCGCAAAGACCGGAGAGGCAGCAGCCACGACCGCCACGGCAACCGCCCAGGGAGTTGAGACAGCAGCGCAAACGGCGGCAGCGGCGGCGATGATTCCGGTTATTGCCGCTAACAAATTGGCGACCGCCTCATACATGGAGTTAGCCGCAGCAATGTATTTTGCCGCCCACGCCTCAATACCATTTGTCGGTTTTGGCATAGCATCCGGTTTTGTGAGTGCAGCAACGGCGATGGTGCAAGCTATTGGAGTGATGCCGTTTGCAAAAGGTGGTGTAGTGTCGGGACCTACGTTGGCTTTGGTGGGTGAGTATGCCGGGGCAAGCAACAACCCGGAAGTTATCGCCCCACTTGATAAGCTACGTAGCATGATACAGCCACAGGGCGGTATCGGTGGTAAGGTTCGCTTTGAAATCGAGGGCAGAAAGTTAGTTGGAGTAATATCCAATACAACGAGAGTAGCCGCAAAGAGCGGCAAAAAGTCAAACTTTTAATTATCAGTTAATATGTATATACACGGCAGTTTTCTAAGTCAGCAGGGCGATACGATAACGGTACACATCGTTACCGGGAATGATCGCACGCAGACAATAGAAATAGGTACAGAAAAGGCAGATGTATATTTTAGCGAGGATCCGGCAGAAATCGAGAATGAGGTAAACGACACTTTCGATGTGCTTTTGAGAAATTCGGCTAAAATAAGATTGCTTTGCGGCAACCTGATTAAAGACCTTTTTAGTACCTCATGCCGTGATGCAGTCGTAAACATCTACAAAAACAATACGTGTATCTTTGCCGGGTTCATCGAGCCACAAACTTTGTCGCAGCCATATAACGACAGATGGGACGAACTGGAATTAAATTGCATTGATGCGCTTAGTGCTTTGCAGTATAGCAAGTATAAGAATGTGGGAGCATTGGGCGCTATCTATGCTTTTGTCAAGGCAGAGGCAGCGCAGCGTAGTTTTTACGATATTGCTACCGAGATACTGCAAGGTGTTACCGATGGACTGGATATATCGGGCAACCAAAATATTAAATTCTGGTATGATGGCAGCAAGGCAGTTGATGCACAGACCGCAAACCGCTATCAGGTATTTAAGCAGCTTTCTATATCTGATTTGTTGTTTTTGGGCGACGATGAAAGCGACGTTTGGCAGCAAGACGAAGTGTTGGAGGAACTTTTGAAGTACCTTAACTTACATATCGTGCAGGACGGCTTTAACTTCTATATCTTTTCGTGGGAATCCGTCAAGGCGACACCCGATAAGATTATTTGGCATGACATCGTAGCCAACAGCACCAAGACAACGGCACAGCAAGCCGTAACAATCGCTTTGGCTAACGTGGCCGATTGCGATACCACGATAAGCATAGGCGACGTATATAACCAACTTCTATTAACCGCCAAGGTGGAAGACATCGAAAGCGTGATAGAAAGCCCATTGGACGATGATTTGTTGGTTAGCCCATACATCAATAAGCAAAAGTACCTCACCGAGTATTCAAGCGACGGAGAGGGAAAGACCGCCTATAATGCTTTTTATGCTATGACCCACAACCAAAAAACAACGTATGGCGCAGGTGCTATTACTGATTGGTACGTGCAGGTGATGCGTAACAAACAATGGACGTTTCCGATGAAAGGCAACACAGATATAGACATCGTGGACTATTTCGGCGGCGAGGGCACAAACCAACACGCTTTGCCTGATTGGTTAGGGCAAGCACCGGGGGCGGCTATCATGGCGTTGGGAAGCGTCAAGATGAACACGGCCAATGATGATAATAGCCCGACATCTAAGGTGAACATGACTAACTATTTGGTAGTGTCGGTTAATGGAAATGGCATAGACAATGACGAAGACAAGACCTACCCGAGTGTGGCAGACATACAGAAAAATATACCGTACGCCGTATATAATGGAAATAAGGCAGGGGGCGTTTTTTCACCACCAGACGAGGAAACAACCAACTATATAGTATTGTCGGGTAAGGTTATCTTAAACCCTATAATGAGGCAGACCAACACGTACACCAACCTACATAATAAGGAGTGGAAAAGCGGTTTACCTATAGATATAAAGGAAAATGAGATTTACGTATGGCATCAGACAGTACCGAGCCGTAACAATGGCGAGGGCAGATATTACACCCGTCAGTATTGGAAAGCCGAGACCCCGGACAAAGAAGTATCATGGCAAGAGGGCGCAGATAGCGGATTTTATCCATATACCGGGGAAGGCCCAGAGGAATACGAATTTAAGTACAGCGCAATAGGCGAAAGTACCGACACAATCAGTAAGGTAGCCGTATTAGCCTGTATGTTGGTTATCGGTGATAAATGCGTAGTGGAAACCGGAACCGATGGGCAGACAACCGATTTTGTTTGGCAGAAATACAAGGAACGGAGCGAATGCCAAAGCGATGATGAATATTATCAGCAATGCTTTACTATTGGCTTTGACCCTAAGATAGGCGACAAACTGGTAGGCACAGAGTTCAGCATCCAAAACAACATCGACTACAAGATGGGTATTGATGCGGAGGGTATAGCAATACCGATTACCAAGGGCGACAAGATAAGTGGGCAGGTTAGGTTTATGATATTAGGCCCTGTTAATGCTACATGGGACGTTATCACACGCCGCCACCCTACCTTTTTCAGGCACACAAAGTGGAGCAGCTCATCAGTACCGCTTTTAGCCCATGTTAGTAGCATCCTGATTAAGTCGTTTGAGGTTAAAGTTTATAGCGATAATGGACTAATCAGCAATGGCAATGATGATAACGATATTATCTATATGAGCGACACCAAAGAAACCTTTGTGAACAAAAAGGACGATTTGGAGTTTAAGATAAATTCGGCATTGACCGCCACGGAGTGCGCCCAGTTGGGAGTTAGCAACACGGTTAAGTTATCCACACCGTTGAATATATCAACCGGGGACGGAGTGTTGGAAGTGTACAACCGAAACGGCAACGTTAAGGCGAAGCCCGAACAAATCTACGTAGATAGTTATTATACTGAATACCATAAGCCACGTATCGTGATGGAGCAGAAACTAAGAGACATTGATAATGTTGTTAGCCTGTTTAACCATTACCGCCACGAGGCTTTGAATAAAGAATTTTTCGTGCAGGGCATCGGCAGAAACCTTATTGAGGGACGTGCCGACCTCACATTAAAGGAGATTGGCACATGATCGACGTTAAGCAGATAGCAAAACCCAGGAACAGCGGCAGCGGTGGAGCATCCACCGGAGGCGGCAGCGGTTACGGCGGTATCGGCAGAACAGCCGACGAAGCCAAGCACGCAGCCAAAGCCGACATAGCGACGCACGCAGAGCAAGCCGAGTATGCAAACCGTGCCGGATATGCGAGCCGTTCCGCCTATTCCGATTTAGCCGGAGACGTTGCAGAGGATAGCCCGATTAACGACCGCTTTTTGTCGAAGATTACCGCCGACATAGCGAAAGGGCACATTACTTTTCAGCAGGGTTTAATGGCTATCGGTTTGGCAGTATTCAAGGACGGCGCACACTTTGGCGAGTTCGTCAAATCCCTGTATGCAGGTAAGGGCGCAGGTATTGACGCACAAGGTAACGCCGAGGTGGAAAGCCTAAGAGTGCGCAGCTACTTTGAATGTTTGGAATTGATAGTAAACCGATTGTCGGCAATCGAGGGCGACCAACTTCTGACGGAAGCGGACACAATCGAAAGCGTGGACGATTTGGGCGATGGTTGTTTTGGTTTGCACCTGAAAAGCAAATGGGACGGATATTTTACCGCCCAAGCCGAAAACAACGTACTAAAGGGTATCATCAATACTTTGTCGCAGGGAAGCGGCAAGTATTACACGGCATGGTTTAGAGTTAATAGCGTTAATACCTCTAACAACTACATAGAGGTGACGCAGTACCCGGACACCGAAGTACCAAGCGGCAAGAATTACCCACCGTGTGAAATGATGAAGATTGCACGATGGGGAAACCAAACGGACACGAAACGGCAAGATTGTTTGTACCTATCAAGCACAGAGGGGCGAATCGTCAAGCTAAAGGGAGTGACTAAGCCGATTTTGGATAACTCCAACTATGGTGCAGCTTTCGGCAGTTTGCCAGAATTTGTGTACGAGCTATTGGACGATAACGGAAACCCTTTGCCAATACGTGACGGTTTAGACTATATGTATATACCGGGTATCGTCACAATGGACGTTATCAGACTTAACAAATGGACTGGTAAGCCGTTGGTTACGTATGTAGATCGTGGAACGTGGACGCAAAGCGGCAAGTACTATTGCGATGCTATCAACCCGGACACCGGGGAGTCTGAGACATCAGACGTTTGGTTTAATGGCTGCAAGTACAGATGTTGCAAGAACCTCACAACGACCGCCCCGGCATGGAACAATACCGATTGGGCGATGATCGAGGGTAACCCAGACTTTGCCGTAGATTTCCAAGAGCCTGAAAGTATCTTAGACCCGGACAAAATAGACCTCACGCTAACCATCGTGGCGACCCTGTATAATATGAATATCACAGACGATATTTTAGACGCAGACGTAATGTGGACGAGATACAGCGAGGACGCAGAGGGAAACGAGAGAACGGCAAGCGACAATGTTTGGAGTTTGCGACACGCCAATACCGGAAAGTCTTTACACCTCACAGCCGAGGACATGGACTTTAACGGATATATGCCCAAATTGATACGCTTTACGGCTACCGTCACTTTACGTGACGGCATGGGCAACGAAGCGGCAACGGCGGCAGTCAGTTACGAGTATTAATTTAAGCATAGCACAGTTATGAAGACAAAAAGATTTGATTTCAACTTTAAGCCACTGCAAATTAATGTTAGTTTTGTGTGTGAGGGCGGTGTACCGGACACGCAAAATTATGATGCCGACACAGATACATACACCCCAGATTACACTTTGGTAAATCTTATTATCCAACCACGTGTTGGTAGAATAGACAAAGACGAAGTACTAACAGCCGGGGAAGTTAATAAGGACTTGGCAAACGTCAGGTGGGAGCAAATCGTTAATGGCAAACGCGTGGAGATAACCGATAGTACAGCGGAAAATCCGCCGTTTAAAATCGTCAGAAGCGGAAACAACGCGGGACGTATTACTATCTGTAAAAACGCAATTCCTCAAGTACCACTTAATTTGGTATTTAATTGTGACTATGCCGACCCACGAACAGGGCAAGTGTACCACATTGAACGTACAAAACAAGTACAATGCAAGAACACAACGACATACACGCCACTTCTGGTATTGGATGCAGCCGCCCAAACTATCTACAACCCATTGAGCGACCAAGACACACAGACGGTACACGCATCATTGAGATTGGGAGCCAATGAATGCCCGGAGAATAAGCGTTTGTTTGTTTGGGAAGTAATGAGAGAAGACGGAACATTTACCGTCGTAGGCAGCGATACCACGTTAGACTATGACGTAGTGGTAGCAGCAGACGGAAACAGTTGTACCGTTAATCGCAGCCTCATGGGTACAGAACTTTATTTGCGATGCAGGGCAAAGTATAGCCCGAACGGAAACCCAAGCATCGTAACACTATCGGACAACGCCCCTACTAAGTTAGTGGCATTTATCCGTAGAATCCCAAAATTTGAATATGACATTGGCGAACTACCTACAAACATACCAAGCGGTTTGTTAGAGATTGTGCCAACGGCGAAGATTTGGAACACTAACGGCATGATCGACAACCCGGAGCGTGAGTTATTGCCGCTTTGGTATGTTGCGACAAATGCGCAGTCAGGAACGCTTAACTATTCGCTCATAGCACATGGAATGAAACCGACGCTTTCAACTGGAAAGGTTAGCCAGACGTTAGGCGGTGTTTATGGTTTGGACGTTAAGGACGTTGGCCCTACGTGTGCATGGGAAGACAGCGACGGCGCAGTATTCGTTGATGCAGACGATAACGTAATATTAATAAAATAACAATTTAATCAATATAAGATTATGGCAAGATACATTAAAGCAAATCCATTGGTTGCACAATACTTGCAATTGGAGGATGAACGTAACAAGGTGAGTGATGGCAACTATCTGTTATGGCAAAACGATATGTTGAAGTTTGGCCCACTAACCCAACTTAACGACATATTGGTTAAGATTGGAGGTATTGCGCTTATGCCGCATGAAGCGAGAAGCGAGCAGGACGGTACTATTTGCAGACCTTTGCCAAGGGCGACCGATGCACGTTTTCAGCAGCCTATTAAGGATAACGTTAATAATGCTATCGTAGGCGGTAACCCTGAAAGCACCGAGCATGGCTCAGATGATGAGGGTGAGAACACAGAAAGCACAGACAATAAAGGTAACATCAATGAGGGCCAGGCCAACGAGGAAAATGTGGATGACGACCAACCGTCGGAAACGTCAGAGAGTGAGCAAACAGAAAGTGAAACCCAAAAAGTAAGTAACTATGAGCAAAGCGAGTACAACCCGAACGATTAAGTTTATTGCGAAAGCAGGAACTTATACGGCATTAATCATGTGCCCAGATGGAGACGTATACCAAGAATGGGACGGAACGGAATCCGAAGTTACTAAGGTGTTCCCTAACTTTGAACAGACAAAGCCGAAACTTAACTTTGTTTGTATGAGTAGCCGAGTAGCCGAGGGAGTGGCAACGCCTGATAGTATGCAATATTTTTTCAATGGTACGAAAATCGAGTTTAACGGCGATACGTCAAGCGGCATTTTTGCAGGCTACTTTAAGAAGTTTGCGCCAAGCGGCGACAACATCTACTATGGTTTGCAGATTGTTAAGAATTTGGTAGAAATCGCAGGTTTTGCCCCGGTAACTATCAAGATGGTGGCAGCTATCAGTTATGGCACACAAAGCGATAATATCCAAGCTACCTATACAATCCCAGTGCAGAAAGCAACAGGTACAAGCTATCGTGTTACCATCGTGGCAGGAGATAACAAGGGCTTTGTTATTACCGACAAGGGCGGCAGTTGCGTTTTAAAGGCGATGGCGTACCAAAACAACGGAGAAATCACTAAAGATTTAACCTATGTGTGGGAGAAGATGGGAGCCAGTGGTTGGGAGACAATCAACGGACAGACCGCCCAGACGCTTACAGTGTCAGGCAGCAGCATAGACACATACGGAGAGTACAGGGTAACAGTTAATCGTAGTGGTGTTGAAATTGGCAAGGACATACAGGGCGTTATGGACGCATCCGACCCCTACGACATCGACGCACGCCCGACACCGGAAGACGAGGCGATAAGCGAAGACGAAAGCGGTAACGGCAGAGTGACCTATACGCCGTGGATCGTCAAGCGTGGAACTAACACGCAAGCAATCAAAGACGCTAAGTTTTTCTTTGTCGTGAAAGATGCAGCAGGTGTTTACCTGAATAGTGACAGCGAGCAAAAGACAGCGGTAACGAGCTATGCCGTAACACGTGCTATGTGTTTGCAGAGTAGTGGAGACATCAGCGTAACAATAACATCAGAAAATTAAGCCTATGGGTGTGTCAATAACAAGAATAGTTAAGTTTATCCGAAAGGGAGAAAAAGGCGATAAGGGCGATAAGGGCGATGCGGGGGAGAATGGTATAACCATTTCCCTGCTGCCCGCCGCGCTTACCCCAAAGGTAGGCGTTAGAAGTATTTTGCGCGTGCAGGTAGCTTTATACGATGGCGGCAGGCTTATAGGCTATAACGACGAAACCGATGGTAATATGCTTTGCTCTATTTTGCCGACGAGTTCCGCGTATAACTGGACGTTTAGGGTAGAAAGCGGAAAGTTTTATTTCGTTATTAGGCTTACCCCTACCGACACTACGGCTATTTCTTTGCCATTTACTATTACGTACAAGGGCGCGAAGTATGACAGCGTTATAACTATCCAGCCCGTGGCCGATGGCGCGCAGGGAAAGCAGGGCGCGACCCTACGAGGCCCGCAGGCGTGGAGCGACTGCGCCGTAGGCTATATGTTCCAATCTGGAGCGAGTGGCGAAGAATACAAGGACGTAGTATTGTATGGCAATAACTATTATTCTTGTATCAAACAACACGCTAAGACGGCAAGCAATTACCCAGAAAGTGCAACAGACACCAATAGCGGACTTTGGAAGTTAGCCGACAAACTGGAAATAGTGGCTACAAAGATACTGTTAACGCAGTATGCTTTAGTCAAAAATTTGGGTGTGGAGGCTATCGACATGAAAGACGCTAACGGTAACATCATCTTTCAGGCAAAAGACGGCAACGTTACTTGCAATAGCGGTACGTTCACAAATGGCACGTTCACAAATGTAAAGGTTATCGGCTCAATACGAAATCCTTTCAATTTGATTAATGATAGCTTTGATGTTGATTACAGCGATAATGTGGCTATGCTTAGTAGCGATGGCGGTTGGTTAACTGCCTATTCTATGCCGTGGGGCGTAAGCCAAAGTGGTAGACGATTAACCATTGTAAACTACAAATGGGGCGGCACAATGGCGCAAGGTCGAGCCGAAATTAGTGCGCCAAATGGCAAATACTTCTTTGAAGACGGAATTCAAAAAAGCAAATTGAAAATTAGCCGTGAAATCATAGAAATGATAGGATACGGAACTACTACTGAATTTTACGGATGGATCGTACTAAATCGCATTGACTTAATGACAAGCCAAAAGTATGGGCATTGTTTAAAGGCTTTGGCGATTGGAACGGTAGCGGGTGGCAATAGTAATGACAGCACATTTATATCAAGCAATACGTTTGATGGCAGCACGCTAACGGTATCTCGACAATTTGAAGGAATTTACCGGGTATTTTTTCCGAGTACGTGGTTTACTAATACAAGTAATTGCCGTGTAATATTAACCGGGCGAGGCGTATGCTATGGGGGCCGTAGCCCAGTGAAAGCTACGCTGGACTCATTGGGCCGCGGTTGCTTTGATGTAACTACGTCAGACGACGCAAGCCTAAACGATGGTAGTTTTGATTTTATAATTTATAATGGGTCAGATTTTGACGTCTTAAAATAGTAGTAATTATGGCAGTAAAGAAAACAAAAAAGTTGAGCGGTCAGACAACAGTAACGACCATCAACACCGACCAGAAATTTCCGGTAACGGACGCAAACGGAAAGGTTACGCTTATTTCATTGGCTAACCTAAAAGCCGCTTTGATGGCAGGTATGAACCTTGACAGCATAAACGATGGCATATCTATAATGTTTCATCGTAATAGCGACAATTTCCCACTTATGGTTAAGCCTTATAAATGGCCATCCTACCAAAACAGCGGCGAAATTGCCGAGGGTGTAGTAATTGTGGAGGGCGGCAGAATCTTAGTTGTGGCCCCTACCGAATCAAGTTCGCTTTTAACGTGGAGTAGCGCAGATATTAGCGGTGGAGATACGACAACAGGAGATCGTGTTACGGCGATGAACGATTGGAGCGGTAAGGCAAGTACGGCGGCTATCATCAAGGCAAGCAAAGCCGATGCCGTCACCAACACGGCGCAGTATGCACCGGGCTACTGCAATCTGTATAGCCGTGTCAATGCTAACAACAAGGGTTTGACAGCAGGTAAGTGGTGGCTGCCATCGTTGGGCGAAATGATGATGATTTATGCCAATATGACAAAAATCAATTATGCTTTGTCCCTGATTGCCGGAGCCACACCGTTAGTCGAGGATTGGTATTGGACTTCTACCGAGTACAGTGCGACCTTCGCGTGGTGTCTGACCCTCCACGACAGTCGTACGGGCGATTGGCTCACTAAGGCCAGCAGCGCGCTCAGAGTTAGGGCCGTGTCAGCATTTATTTTTTAGCCCTTAATATTTTAGTTTTTAATCTTTAGCACGGCGAAAGCCGTACCATTATAAGGCAATTTAATAAACAAGCAATGGCGGTAAAATTAGTTTCAAGTACAAAGATTTATTTAGACGCACGAAAGTTGTTAGACATCATTTTGGATATAGTACCCAATTTCCCACGTGCCTACAAATTCACCATCGGGGCAAAGCTGCAAGAAATTGGCGTTAATCTGATGCAGGAGATAGCAGCGGCGTACATCAATAAGGACAAAGAAAAGCTATTGGCGTTAATGCCTAAGATACGTGAGCTATTAGCCAAGTTAAGTTTACGACTGAATGAGAAGAAGTTTTATTTGCAACATTACAGCAAAGGCGTGGAGTTTACCGGGTCAATAGTCAAACCCGGACGTGTCTATACCTGTAACAGAACAATAACAAACTTTGTCGCAGCGGTCAGACGGCTAAACAAGGCTAACAACGAGCGTCAGGTATTACACGCAGTTGTAGTATCAACTCATATTTAGGTTTGCTACGGCATACCAACGAATACGCCACACGTCGCAAAGTGCTTAACATGATCGAGCCGCACGTATTTAAAGAATTTGTGTACATCAAAGGGCACTATGAAGTATTGGCAATTAAGAACAAACATAAATTGAGGTATCAAACAATGCAGAGAATTAGAAATGGCGACTACTGATAGAGCACCCATTACCCTATCATCCGATAGGTTAGATATGGACTTATTTAGATTGCTACTTACAAGGTATGTAGTAGTGACAGAGCAGCGAGACGGAAAAGTGATTTATGAACTTAACAACATCGAGCATCATGCAGATAATTGAAATTGTAGTATCGGTTATTACCGCTTTGGGCGGTTGGGAAATGATTAAATATGTAATGAATCGAAGGGCCAACCGCAGAAAGGAGGAAGCGGAGGCCGACAACGTGGAATTTAACGTTTTGCGTGAGGCTATGGACTTTTTGCAAACTCAACTCAAAGACAAAGAGCAAAGATTTGCAGAGCAGACCGATTTGGTGAGAAAGCAGAATTTAGATATTTTGCAGCTCAACAAGGATAAGGCGCAGTTAGAATTAGAACTGCAACGCTATAAGTGTGTAATTAAGGGTTGCACTAAACGTGACCCACAAAATGGTTATTAATATGAGAAAGATTAATGAGATCATCGTACATTGTACGGCAACCGCCGAGGGCAAGAACTTTAAGGCGGCAGACATCGACCGTTGGCATAAGGCTAAAGGTTGGAACGGAATCGGCTACCATCATGTAGTAGATTTGGACGGAACGGTAGAACCTGGCCGACCAGAAAGCAAGGTGGGGGCACATTGCCTGAAACACAACGCTAATAGTATTGGTGTGGTGTATGTGGGCGGTTTGACATCCGATGGGAAGACGCCAAAGGACACCCGAACACCGGAGCAAAAGGCGGCTTTGGTAAAGTTGCTTACAGAGTTAAAGCACCGTTACCCTAACGCCACGATCCACGGACACCGAGACTTTGCAGCCAAGGCGTGCCCATCGTTCGACGCTACTAAGGAGTACAAAGACATTAAGTAATAAGCCGATGAAGAAGTTTATAACTATCTGTATGTGCCTGTTAGCCCTGTTTGGGCTGATAGGCTGCAAGACTACCAAAAAGGTGGTATCGGAATCATCCACAACCACAAGAGAGGAAACCGACAGCACCAAGTTAGTAACCGACAGCATCCACGTGGGCGCTATCAGAACCGACAACCGGGCCACGCTAACGTATTTTAGCGATTGGGGATATATCGAGTTTGCCAATAATGGCGGTACGCTCACGATCGACACTTTGGGCATCCTGAAAGCCGATGGCGTGAAGTCATACCAACACGGCAAGAAAGCCGCCCAGAACAAAACCGAGAGCGTCGCCCAGAGCAAGGACACTACCAACACCCATAAGCTGCAAGCAAATGGGGTGCAGAGCCGAGACAACAAACAAGCCAACAGAGAGCCACAGAAACAAGGCGTGAAAGCCTTAAAATGGTATCAGCGTACAATTTACCATATCGGCTTTTTATGTTGCGTAGCGGCGATTATTTACGCTATATTCTTATATCTAAGGAGAAAAAAATAAAATCTGTTTTCTGAATAGTGAAAGCCCGGAGCCGACCGAGAGGTTAGCCCCGGCGATTTGCTTTACCCAATACGTAGTCTATAACTTTGCGGTTTGCGGCATCTACTTTATCTCTATTATACTTTATATACACACCTGTAACCTTTGCGCCGTGGGAGTGTCCCAAAGCCTCACTGATAGTGTCCTTTGGTATATCCAAGTCGGCGGCATACGTAGCCCAGGAATATCGTGCCCAGTACAAAGATAGCCCCTTTTCCAAAGGTTGCATTTCTTTTCGATGGTTTCCGGTAAGAATAAAGTTACCGTTATCATCCAACCGGGCAGGGCCTATTTTAGCCAGAGCGTTATTAACGCTACCCTGTAAGGCTTTATAATCTTTGTACCTATCAAAGCAGCGTATAAGGTGCTTTGTGCCCTTATAGCGGTTTATTATCTCCATTGCTTCCGGCTCAATCTTAATGCTATATAGCTTATTTGTTTTGTGTCGGCGGTATTCCAATCGGCCATTAACGATGCTATCTAACGTGCAGTCGGCAAGATCAACCGTATTAATGCCTATCAGGTAAAAGGTAAGCATGAACAAATCACGATATTCAGGATAAAGCCCCTGTAATGGCAAGTCTATTAGTTGCCTCATTTTCTCTATTGGCAAATCCCTCATACGAGTTTCTTCTATCTTAATATGGTAGTGCCTGAAAGGGTCATTAGTCGTTATATCGTGGTCTATTGCCCAATTAAACGCACGCTTAATAGCTTTCATGTACGCCGCTTTCGTATTAACGGATAGTCCAGACATCGACGTATAGAAATCATCTAACCACGTAGTCGTTATTTGCTCAAAGTGCAGCTTTGCCGGGTCATAGCCAAATGCCTGTATCTTTAACGATGCACTTTTGGTTATTCCCTTAGTACGATCGGCACGCCCCTCACACATAGACGAAAATACGTCACTAAGTGTAGGTACGTCAATGGTGGGCTTTTCCAATTCCAAGTCGGTAAGCATTTGTTTGATTTGCCTACGTGATAGTTTCGGCCATTGCCCAGTCTCTTTTAATTCCATGATGCGGTTAGTAACCATAGCGAGCATAGACACAAGAGCGGCGTTAATGCGCCGTGCCCCTTTTCCGATATATTGTTGTGTCAGGGCATCCCACTCACCTACCGAGGCATAGACACCAGTACCAAGATAGATGTTAGTGCCGTGCCCTACTATAATCTGGATTGGGTACGTACCATCTTTTAACGCCCTACGAACATCTAAGCGAAAACGAGATTTTGCCATAAGCAGGACTTAAAAATTTGCTGAAAATTTGCTGATTTTTGCACCTAAACCTACCAAAACACACCACATTTCACCCATTTTTAGGGGTTTGGCGCAGTAGAAGAACCCAATTTTAGGGCTGATTATCAGGTGTTTGGCTATTAGAGCCGTGACACCTGTTAATAATCCCATATTATTCATATCTTATTGATTTATAATTAATTACAGACATCTAAAAACTATTTGCTGAAAATTTGCAGCAGTCTATTTATATCAGCACGCCCAGACAATAACCGAGCGTGCCGAATATTGATAGATTATTTCAATTGTTTTTTACCTTTGCTGATTACGATACCTTTAGCGTTTTCACCCACCTCAATGCCATTTAAGTTGTATCTTTTTGTATCGGCTTTAGAAGTGTCCACGAAAACGTTTTCTATATCGTCAGTGTCAGACTTACGTAACTCGATCCATCCCTTTTCATCGTAGGTAGAAAGATGCAACAAGCCATTATCAAACATCGTAACCACGAAATTAACAACGCTTTCGCTATTCCATGGAAGCAAATGCAAAATGTATTTTCCGGTTTGTGAACAACTCAACCAATAGCCCTTAAACATCCAATCATTATTAGGAAAATAGAAACGTGTATAATTGCCGTCCTTTAGTTCCAGATACTTAGGTGTGTTACCTAAACGATACTCAAACGGAAAATTGGAGAAAGAGCCACCAAAGCCGTAAACGTCCCATTTGCCCTGTATCTCTATTTCATCCAAATTGTTGATTTGCGCATTTGCGCTCATTGCAAGCATAAGCAGCAATGTAGTTAATATCTTTTTCATACCTTATTATATTCTTAATAGCCCTACAACTTTATAAATACCGAACACATCGGCTTTACAAACCTCAAAGTCTGGATATTCAGGATTGAATGAAACACACTTAAAGTTATCACCATTATCATACAAGCGTTTAAGTACAGCACCGTCCCGAGTATCAAGAACATAGGTTTTACCCCATTCTATAACATCACAAACCTTTCTTATTGCTATTTCGTCGCCGCCCTCAAATTTAGGCTCCATTGAATCACCCTTCACAATCATTGTGCAGTCGTATGGTGGGAAAGCCTTAATAATCGGCATTTGTTCACAATCACTTGATTTGATACTATCACTAAAGCCTGTAAGAAGTCCGGCAACAACCGCCATGGGAATACGTGGGCGGGTCTCATTGTATTGCTCCTGTTCGGGTACGCTTTCACGTGCATACACATCCCCCACGCCATCCATAAGCCATTTGAGGTTTATGTTATAAGCATGAGCAATCTTTTTTAGGGTATCAACCGTTATGGTTTGTTGCCCCTTTAGCATCTTACTAAACCCTGATGGGTCTATACCGGCCCCCTTTGCAAAGGTGGTTGGTTTAGTTAGTGCATCATATTCGATGTAATCACTAAGTCGTTTGATAAGGTCTTTTTGTTCCATTTTGTGCAAATTTCATTTAATTTCCATTAAATACCATTAATTATAAACGAAAATAATTGGTAATTCTTGGAAATTCCAATTATTACCAATATCTTTGCACCCGAAATAAGTAAGTAACTAACTTTACGAGTACAAGAAAGGCTGTCGGACCATTTGCCCAACATCACCAAAACCCAACTGCAAATATACGGCAGTTTTTCTTTTTCTCCAATGGTATAAGTAACTAGCTAAGTAATTTTAATAAAATTTATACTTTTATGGCAGACGAAACAGGAAAAGCAATCAAATTGACACGTGACGATTTGCGGTCAATTGAAGTAGGAAAGACGAAAACGTTTTACCTACCTGATGCAAAAGCGTGCGACAACGGCAAGGCTTTAACGTATCAGTTTCAAAATTTGATAGGCTGCAAGTTCAGCGTTAAAACGGACTATACAGCCAATACACTAACCATCACACGTAACGCTATATGATTATCACCAAACCAGAAGTAGAGCCAGACGGTTTGTATAACCAAGGGCAAGCAGCCAAAGCGTTGCACGTGGATCGGCACACCGTCGCCCGGTACGCTAACGATGGGCTTATTAAGTTCAGAGTTAGAAAAGCCGGAAAAGGCTTAATCACTACGGGGGCGGAAATAATCAGGTGTTGGAAATCAATGTATCTATAAAAATTAAGCCGTATGAAAAAAGTAATGAAGAATTGGCGTTATTGGCTGATGGCGGCTATTGCCTTTATCGCTTTTCTCAATCTGATTGGGATGCCACACGAGGGCAATCCCAACTATTTGGAGTTAGTAATCTATTCCAAGTTTACAGCCATAGCACTCGCATATATCGACATACGTTTGTATGTGTGGTTTGCGAAACACAGAAAGATAGATGAGCTACTGGAGTACATCAACGAAGATAAGTAACATCATTTAATCATATACAAAGATGAAAACAGATTTTAGTATTAACGTACAGGTCAATTTGGGTGTAGCACCCGAAATCGTGGCTTTGGTAAATGCCATTTTGTGCCACCGACCAACAGTTGCACCAACCGCCGAGGAAGCACTCAACGGAAACGGACAAGTAGATAACAAGCCAGAGGACGCCACCCCGGCACAGCCTCAACAGCCTACTAACAAGCGAGACAGAAAGAAGAAAGAGGATGCAGCCGCCGACAAGCCGGAGCCTACCAAGGAGCCAGCCGGAGACGAACAGCAGGAGGCAGCAGCCAACGAAGCCGATGCCAACGGTGAGCAGGTAGCCGAGCAGGAAGAAGCCAAAGCCGAGAAAGCCGTCCCACAGAATGAGGGCCAGGCCAAAGAAGAGGCAGAGCAGAAGCCATTAACCGCCGAAGACGTTAGGGCAGCTATGCACAAGACACGCCAACGTATCGAGGGTGAAGACTACAAGGAGAACACCAACAGCGATCTATACAAGAAATACCATAAGCCATTAACGGCACAGTTCAAGAACATAGCCGCTTTGTTGGGTGCAGACAAACCGAGTGCTTTGCCAAGCGACAAGATTGCAAATTTTATTGAGCAGTGCAACGGTTTGCAGATAATGGAAGATGGCACGATCGGTTCAAATCGCCCATTTTAGTAACAACATTTAATCATATACAATTATGGCAGGTAAACACGCTTTATTATCACCAAGTGCGGCGCATCGTTGGATGAATTGTACCGCCGCCCCACTTCTGGAAAAAGACGTGGAGGATAAGGGCAGCACCTTTGCAGAGGAGGGAACGTTAGCCCACGCATATTGCGCCAAGAAACTGAAAGAGTTTTTGGGTTTGTCGGTGGATGAGGAAAAAGCCGAGATAGCGCAGTTAGACGAGCAGTACCACAGTGGCGAAATGGACGAGTACACAGATACGTACAAGACTATCGTACTGGAGAAGTTCAACGCCGCCCGAGCTAAGACCAAGGACGCACAATTGTTGGTTGAGGTCAAGTTAGATTTTAGCCACTATGTGCCTGATGCTTTCGGCACGTCGGACGCTATCATTATCGCTGATGGCGTGATGGAGGTTATCGACTTTAAGTATGGTAAGGGTGTAAAGGTGTCAGCCGTGGAAAATCCACAAATGATGATTTACGCTTTGGGCGCATGGGACTTATTTAACTTTGAGTACGACATACGTAAGGTACGCCTGACTATCGTACAACCACGTATTGACAATCTTTCGGAGTTTGAGTTAGATGCCGCCGACCTCATTAATTGGGCAGTCGATGAGCTGCAACCAAAAGCCAACGAAGCCTATGCCGGAGGTAAGCAAAAGCCGGGCAATTGGTGTCAGTTCTGCAAGGTTAAGGCCAACTGCAAAGCCCTATCGTCTATGTGCATCGAAGCACAGCAAGCCAATCCCGACCCACGTAAGATTAGCAAGGAAGTAATGGAAAGCACTATACTACCTTTGCTTTCAACGTTCAAAACGTGGCTAACTGGAGTTGAGGAGTACAGTTTGGAACAGGCGTTAAATGGTGTTCAGTACCGAGGTTTCAAAATCGTGGAAGGGCGCAGTATCAGAAAGATAACAAACCCAACCGCCGTGATGGAACTTTTAGGCAAAGAGGGTTTTGCTAAAGAATCCTACATTAAGCCTACCGAGCTACGAAGTATTACCGATTTGGAAAAACTGATAGGTAAGAAACGCTTTGGTACAATTTGCGCCGAGTACATCAACAAGCCACAAGGCAAACCAACGTTAGTGCCTGAATCAGACAAACGCCCGGCGTTTAATCAGGCAGCAGACGATTTTAAAGACATTTAAGTTTAACATTTTAAATTCATACAATTATGATAGACCCTAAAGTAGTTAATGACACTAAGGTAATCTTTGGCCCATGCCGCCTTAGTTACACCCACGTTTTCGAGAAATACAGCCCAGACGGTGACGGAGAGGGCAAGTTTATGACTAACGTTTTGATCCCGAAGTCTGAAAAGAAGACTATCGAAGCCATCAAAAAGGCAATCGAGGCAGCTAAGAAAGCCGCTATCGTTGCTAAGTGGGGAGGCAAAGAGCCTAAAAAACTTGATTTGGCTTTGCGTGATGGCGACGAAAAGGACGATGAGGTTTACGAAGACCACTTCTATTTGAATGCCAAGAGCAACACACGCCCGGGCGTAGTAGATCGCAAGAAAGTGCCTATCATGGACGAGGAAGAAGTTTACAGCGGCGTTTGGGCGATTGTGTCGGTAACTTTCTACGGCTACGACGTAAGCGGTAACAAGGGCGTAGCGTGCGGCCTCAACAACATTATGAAGTTCAAGGACGACGACCATTTGGGCGGCAGAGTATCAGCCGAAAGCGACTTTGGCGATTTGGACGGAATCGACGACGAGGACGACGACGATTTGTAAAGTGCCTTTTTCTCTACGATAAAATGTTAATGTAGTAGCCCCGGCGGTGGAAAGAGGAAGCCGCCGGGGTAATCAAACAACAAAGCGTATGAAAGAATTAGGCATAGACATCGAAACATATAGTAGCAACGACCTAACCGAGTGTGGCGTTTACAAGTACGTGGAAGCCGAAGACTTTACCATATTGCTTTTTGCGTATAGCGTGGACGGTGGTCCGGCGAAATGTGTGGACTTTGCAAACGGTGAAACTTTGCCGCCGGACATCGAAGCAGCACTAACCGACCCCGAGGTAATAAAGACCGCTTTCAATGCAGCTTTTGAGCGTATTTGTATCGGCGTGTATTTAGGCATCAAAGGGCGATTAGACCCGAGACAATGGCGGTGTACGATGGTAAGAGCCGCCCGAATGGGTTTGCCGCTTTCGTTAGCTCAATGTGGTGAGGTGCTTAAACTGGAAGACAGAAAGATGACAGAGGGTAAAGCCCTGATAAGATACTTTAGTGTTCCAAACAAGCAAACCAAACAGGGCATAACAAAGATGATCCGACACAAGCCGAGCGATGCGCCCGAAAAGTGGGCAACGTTCAAAGCCTACAATATCCGAGACGTGGACGTGGAGCAAGCCATCTTAAAAAAGGTCAGAAGATTGGAAGCACCAGAGTTTGACGAAGATTTGTACGTAGCCGATCAGCACATTAACGACCGTGGCGTAATGATAGACCAAGTATTTGTAAACAACGCCGCCCGATTTGATGAGCTATACAAAGATGAGCTATTTGCAGAAGCCCGAAAACTTACAGGCATGAGTAACCCGAACAGCCCCGGACAGATTAAGCAATACATATCCGAGAACACCGGGTTTACTATTGATAGCCTCAACAAAAAGAATTTGGACGACTACGAGGTACAGTTTAAGTATTGGCCCAAGGTGCAGAAAGTTTTGGCTTTGCGTAGAGAAATGGGTAAGACTTCTAACAAGAAGTACACAACTATGCAAAAATGTGTCTGCAAGGATAGCAGAGTACATGGTTTGTTGCAGTTTTGCGGTGCAGCACGTACAGGCAGATGGGCAGGGCGTTTGGTGCAGTTGCAAAACCTACCACAAAACCATCTGGAAAGTCTGGATGATGCACGCTATTTGGTTAAGCAGGGCGATTTGGAAGAGTTTGAAATGAACTACGGAAACGTTACCCAAGTACTTAGCGAGTTGATACGTACCGCTTTCATAGCCAAGCCCGGTTGCACGTTCCACGTATGCGACTTTTCAGCGATCGAGGCACGTGTGATAGCATGGATAGCCGGGGAAACATGGGTATTGGACGCTTTCAGAGCAGGGCACGACATCTATTGTGAGACTGCAAGCAAGATGTTTGGTGTACCAGTGCAAAAGCACGGCCCCAACGGAGATTTGAGACCGAAAGGCAAAGTAGCCGTTTTGGGTTTGGGCTACGGCGGTGGTGTATCAGCATTGGAAGCGATGGGCGGTAAAAAGTTAGGTTTAACGGAATCCGAGGAAAAAGACATCGTGAACAAATGGCGAGACAGTAACCCACATATCGTTAAATTGTGGCGTACAGTCGAGAAAGCTGCTATCACAGCCATTAAGACCGGAAAAAGCGTGCAGATACAACGAGGCATTATTATTAGTTATCGTTGGGGTATGTTGCTAATTACCCTACCAAGTGGCAGGACTATTTGTTACCCACGTACAGAGGTTGGAATCGAGACAAACGACGGTTGGCGAGGCGACCACGAAATTATCGAGTATGAGGGTTTGAACCAAAAAACGAAGAAGTGGGGAAAGTTGAGAACCTACGGCGGTAAGCTAACCGAGAATATCGTACAGGCTACGGCACGTGACATATTGGGTTGTGTGATACTTAGAGCCGAGCAACGAGGGTTAAACGTAGTTTTCCATATACACGATGAAATCATCGTTGAGGCTACGAAAGACCAGACGTTACCGATGGTTGAGGCTTTGTTTAGTGAGCCTATACCGTGGTGCAAAGATTTGCCGCTCAAAGGTGCAGGGTACACCACCCCATATTATCTAAAAGATTAAACAATATAAAGCATATACAAAAATGGAGATACAGACAAGTAAGGCACTATCAGACGTGCAGCAATTCAGATACGAGTTATTGCAATGGTGTGGCAACGTGGAAGATGCGGAGAAAGCCAATACCTTTGTGATGGGTAAGGATGAAAAGCCAGTACAGGCGCAGTTACCAAAATCCGGCAATATGGAGGACGGCATCTATTTGGTACACGCCGACGGCAAAGCAACTTTGTTTGAACTGGAGTACACCAAAGACGATAACATGGATAGCGAGGTAGTAGCTATCGATTTGAAGATGGGCAGCTTTGGCATTAAGATAGCTTTGCACGATGAGGCTAACGGCGATGGTATCACACTAACAACAAAGGCAAATGGCGACGAAGAAAACGACCAAGCCTACTATACCGACATCTACGACGATGCAGTAGCGGACATGGACGGAGCAAGAAACACCAACCATTTGCGTAATATCCTGAATCCACAGATAAAGTAAGCTGATGATTGGTATATACCATCTTTGGGCGAGTTATACCGTATCTTTATCAACAAAAAGGCTATCAATGCAGCTTTGGAGTTTGCCAAGGGCGATAAACTGCAAGACCGTTGGTATTGGACTTCTACCGAGGCCAGTGCGACCTACGCGTGGCATCTGACCCTCTACGACAGTCGTACGAACCTTTGGTCCACTAAGGCCAGCAGCGCGCTCAGAGTTAGGGCCGTGTCAGCATTTATTTTTTAGCCCTTAATATTTTAGTTTTTAATCTTTAGCACGGCGAAAGCCGTGCCATTATTCACATATACCGCCAATTATGAAAAAGATGTACTGCAAAACGTTCCTATCATACGATCCTGATAAAGACAAACCAGGCTATGGAGTTTGTAAGCTATCGGAGTGTGAAGTTTGCGAGCAGTGCCCCGGTTGCATTGATTGGCGGTATTTTAAGATTTGGTACTTATAATATGGTTATTCTTTCTTTATTTGACGGCATGAGTTGCGGACAAATTGCGTTAAAGGAATTGGGCGTAACGATTGATAAATACTACGCAAGCGAGATAGATAAGTTTGCAATCCAAAACACGATGGCGAATTTTCCCGACACCGTGCAGTTAGGCGATGTTAGACAAGTGGAAGCTAAGAGTTTGGGCAAAATTGATTTGCTGATAGGTGGCAGCCCATGCCAGTGTTTTAGTTTTGCCGGAAAACGTGCAGGAATGAGTACCAAAAGCAAAGAACAAATCGAGACCTTAACAAGGTATCTGGAATTAAAACAACAGGGCTTTGAGTTTGAGGGACAAAGTTACTTATTTTGGGAGTACGTCAGAATACTTAACGAGCTACGAGAGGCAAACCCAAACATCTTATTTATGCTTGAAAATGTTGAAATGGGTAAACGATGGGAGGCGGTTATTAATGAGGCTTTGGGTATCGTAGGCGTTCATATAAATAGTGCTTTGGTATCGGCACAAGTTAGAAAACGTATCTATTGGACTAACATTAAATTGGCGCAGTGTGATTTATTCGGTTTACCTCATAGCGCAATACCACAGCCGACAGACCGACACATATTTATTAAGGACATCTTACAGGATGAAGTCGATGAAAAATATTTCCTTAGTCCTGAATATGTAGAAAAGTTATTAGCCTATAACCAACGACCACGAGGCAAAAACAAAGGTACTATCAATACCGAAAAGTCGCCTACGTTATCCGCTAATTCGTGGCAACAAAATAATTTATTAGTGAGCAAGCCAAAAGACGGAATCAAGCAGATAAACCCGAGCCGTGAAAGTGGAGGCACACAGCCATACCAACAAAACAGAGTTTATGCAGCTGATGGCAAAAGCCCGGCTTTGATGAACGGACACGGAGGGCAGACGATTAACGCCTTAGTGGGGGGTCTGCAAGTCAGGCGATTAACGCCGACAGAGTGCGCCCGACTGCAAACTATACCAAAGTGGTATAAATGGGAAGTATCAGAAACACAACAATACCGTATGTTAGGCAATGGTTGGACGGTAGAGGTTATAAAACATATACTTTCGTTTTTACCCGATCATCTTAAAAAGTAAAACAATATGGCAATAGATTTCAAACATATAAGATTTATGGTATTTAAGGCAAGCAACATTAAATACCTTTTCGATCAGTTGGACGATGAGCCACGGCCATTTGAGTTAGTGGTACACCGACCAATGGGCAAAACCAGTGTGCGCCCGGTAACTATCAAGGCGAGCAGCGAGGAAGATGCTAAGTACTTTGAGGGTATCTTAGATAAGTTATCGTATGAATCTTTAGAAAGATTGGAACATGGTACAGATAAAGTTAAACAATGATTTCCCGATCGACATAGCAACAGCCCATAGCCGTATGGCAAAGAAGTGGAAGAACAAAGCTACCACATGGGCGAAGTTGGTAGAGCGATGCAGCGAAACGAAGCGAACAACGGAAAGCGTAAGCGAGTACGCCAAGATGAGCAGGGAGGAACAAAGCAGTATCAAGGACGTGGGAGGTTTTGTCGGTGGCTACCTATCAGGCGGCACACGAAAGACCGCTAACGTGATGTGGCGAAGTATTGCCACGCTTGATATTGACTACGGTACACCCGACCTTTGGGATGAGTTCACGTTAAACTTTGACTTTGCGGCGATGCTTTACAGCACACACAAGCACACGCCGGAAAACCCACGCTATCGTTTAGTGTTCCCATTGAGCCGTCAGGTACGCCCAGATGAGTACGAGCCACTTTGCAGGATGATAGCAAGCAAACTTAATATTGAGGTGTTCGACGATACCACCTATCAGTTAGCGAGGTTGTTTTATTATCCATCTACAAGCAGAGACGGCGAATATGTGTTTGAATATCAAGACGGCAAGGCGTGCAACGTTGATGAGTTTTTAAAACAATATCACGACTATAAAGATGTGGCACTTTGGCCAGTATCGAGCCGAGAGGGTGACATCATCGTACACGAATTGAAAAAGGTAGGTGATCCGACCGAAAAGCCCGGCTTAATTGGTGCTTTTTGCCGTGCCTACTCAATAGAGGATGCAATCGACACGTTTCTACCTGATGTGTACGAGAAGACCGCCCACGATGGGCGATACACCTACATTAATGGTAGTGTGGCGGCAGGTTTGGTTTGCTATGAGGGTAAGTTTGCATACAGCAACCACGAAACAGACCCGGCAAGTAAGCAGCTTTGCAACGCTTTCGACCTTTGCCGAATACATCTATTTGGTGTGCAGGATGAGGGTACAAAGATAACGGACATCACACGTTTGCCGTCGTACCTGAAAATGCAGGATTTCGTAGCAAAAGACAAAAAGGTAAGAATCTTACTTACTAAGGAACGACAGGGCCAGGCCGATGATGATTTTGCCGACATCGAAGCAGAGGAAGCCGGGAACAGCGCAATATCTGAAAACGCCGACAAGTGGATGGCTGAATTAGACTTTGACAAGAAAGGCAGCATCAAATCAACAGCAAGCAATATTATTGCTATTCTGGAGAACGACCCAAGGTTGAAAAACCATATATGGCAAAATCTGTTTAATGGGTTTAACTACGTAACAGGTGGTTTGCCGTGGAACGCCGAGGCAACACAATGGGGTAATATTGATGATGCAAATCTAAGGATATACTTAGATGAGAAGTACGGAGTAACTGGAAAGGACAAAATCAAAGATGCTTTGGTGGCAGTCGTTACACGTCACAGAGTGCACCCAATACGTGATTACCTCAATAGTCTTACATGGGACGGCGTGCCACGCTTAGACCGCTTAATTATCGACTACGTAGGGGCAGAAGATAATGAGCTAAACAGAGCTATGACACGTAAGCACTTTACGGCAGCAGTAGCAAGAGTGATGAACCCAGGGTGCAAGTATGATTATTGCCTGATTATCGCCGGAGCCGAGGGTATCGGTAAATCAACGCTTTTCAATGTGATGGGCGGCGATTGGTTTAGCGATAGTTTGGTGACAATGGAGGGTACAAAAGGCATGGAGCAAGCTCGGAACGGTTGGGTTATCGAGTTACCGGAGTTGGGCAGTATCAAGCGGTCAGACGTTGAGCAGGTTAAAGCATACATAAGCCGTCAGAATGATATGTACCGCCCGGCATACGGCAGCGTGATGGAATCACACCCGAGACAATGCGTTTTTTGTGGTACGACCAACGAAACATATTTTCTAAAGGGTGAGACCGGAAACCGCCGCTTTTGGGTAATTGAGGTTGATGCTAAGTACAGAAAGTACCCCGATTTCAGAGCAGCTTTGCAAGCCGATCGTAACCAGTTATGGGCGGAAGCCGTGCAACGATATAAGGACGGTGAGAAATTGGCTTTGTCGGATAGTCTGGAGGAAGCAGCCAAGAAACGACAGCAGCAATTTAACGACAATTGCGACGACCCATTACAGGGTTTAGTACAGGAGTTTTTGGATATGAAGCTACCGACCGACTGGAATACGTGGGACTTAAACCGCCGCCGGGCATACATAAAGAACCCCGACCCATTGGACGAAACAGGTGTAGAAATACGTACCAAGGTGTGTGCCGCTGAATTTCTTTGCGAAATGATGGGCATCAACATTTCAGATAAAGGGTATAAGTACGAAGCACGTAGGGTTAATAAGGTATTGGACGATTTAGGTTGGCTAAAATTATCGTCTGCAAGATTTCCGATATATGGAACACAAAGGGCATTTAGCAGACCAGAGGAAGACGACGAAAGCGACCTATAAGGTGGCGAAGACGTAAACAAAGAAAATGTAAACGAAGTTGTTTACAGGGCTATAAAGGCAGAAACGACAAAAAAGGAAAAGTAAACAAAAACAATAGATAGTTTATTTGTTTACACCTTTGTTTACATCTTTGTTTACGGCTAAAGTACTGAATATCAATATATAACTATATATGTAAACAATGTAAACAATAAAATATAGTATAAGTAGAATAGTAGTGTTATATATACTATATATCTATATAAACTATATATTTACCCACATACGTACACGTATATAGAAAAGTTGAAAATTGAATGTTTACAGGGCGAAAGTTGAAAATATGAAGAAGTTAGAAACTATAACACGCCACGCCGAGGTATCGGAAAAGGCGATAGAAAAATATTTGGTGCAAGAGGTGAAAGCCATTGGCGGCATTTGCCTCAAATACTCAAATGCAAACATGGTGGGTTATCCTGATAGAGTGGTATGCCTACATGGTGGTAAGGTTGTTTGGGTGGAGTTGAAAAGTAAAGGCAAGAAGCCAACGAAGATACAAACCATAAGACAAAATGAGTTGGTAAGCATGGGCCACGAAGTCTATACAATTGACAACAAACAGGCGATCGACGAATTAATTAAAGTTTGGAGGGCAGAACAATGAAAGTTTTGTGTGATTGTTGCGGAGAATGGTTTGACAAGAAACCAAGTACGGTTAAGACTAAAAATTATTGCTGCAAGGAACACAGGCACTTAGCAAAGGTTACTTTGGTAAAGTGCGACAATTGCGGTAAGGAGTTTGAAAGATGGAATGACTATGTGTTTGGGCATAATTTCTGTTGTGTTGAGTGTTCTAAACAGTTCACAAGTCAGAGAATGACAAACTATAACAACACCCACAACCCAACGGCTATGACACCCGAAAGAAGATTGGCAGAACGTAAAGCCCATTTGGGTAAAGGAAAAGGCAAGACGTACACCAAGACGTTTGGCAGACATACCCACAGAATCGAAGCCGAAAAGAAATTGGGAAGACCATTAAAGCCGGGCGAAGTGGTACACCACATTAACGGAGACAAAAGAGATAACAGACCAGAAAACTTAATAGTTTTCGCCAGTCAGAAGTTACACGCCAAATGGCATAATGAACATAAGGACTATGAAATTTAAACCGTATAATTATCAAAGTGCAGCTATACAATGGGTATTGGATCATCCGCGATGTGGGTTGCTGTTAGATATGGGACTTGGAAAAAGTGTTATTACCTTAACGGCAGTGCAACAGCTAATGGATGATTGCGAGGTTAGCCGTACTTTGGTGGTAGCACCGAAAAAGGTAGCCGAAACAACATGGACTACCGAGGCAGAAAAGTGGGATCATCTGCAAAGCCTGAAAGTGGCAAAGGTGATGGGCACAGAGAAGCAGCGTAATTTGGCGTTGGCATCTAAAGCCGACATCTACGTTATCGGGCGTGATAGCTTTGTTTGGTTAGTCGGAAAGTACGGCGGTCAGTTGCCATTTGATGTGTTGGTGATTGATGAGCTAACCAGTTTCAAGTCTTCTAAATCAAACCGATTTAAGGCGATGCGTACAGCCATACCAACGGTTAATAGAGTTATCGGACTTACAGGAACGCCAGCACCTAACGGACTGATAGACCTATGGGCACAAATGTACTGTATTGACATGGGCGAACGTTTGGGCAAGAGTGTAACGAAGTATCGTGAAACCTACTTTGAGACCCACAAGTGGAACAACGTAATAGTACGTTGCGACATCAAAAAAGGGTGTGGAGACGTTATCAAAAACAAGATTTCTGATATTTGTTTATCAATGCAAGCAAAGGACTATTTGCAGTTGCCGGACATGATCACCCACGAAACCAAACTTACTTTGTCGCCAAAGGTGATGGAAGCGTACAACAAGTTCGAGAAAGAAAAGGTTTTGGAGTTTACCGAATTGCATACCGGAGAAAATGCCAATATCTTAGCGAATAGTGCCGCCGGGCTGATGAATAAGTTAAGCCAGTTTGCCAACGGTGCGATATACGATGAGGCGAAGGACATACACGAAATACACGATGAGAAGTTGGATAAGTTAGCCGAGATTGTGGAAGCTGCAAACGGCGATCATGTGTTAGTCTTCTATCAGTTCAAGCATGATGTAACACGTATCACCAAGAAACTGAAAGGCTATACCGTCAAGTCATACGAGGGTGAAAAGGAGTTGAGAGAATGGAACGACGGCAAGATAGATGTACTATTGGCTCACCCGATGAGCACGGCGTTTGGCTTGAATATGCAGCAAGGTGGGCACTATATCGTATGGTTTGGCACAGGTTGGAATCTGGAATTATACCAACAAGCCAACGCACGATTACACCGACAGGGGCAGCAGTACCCAGTACAGGTGTATAAGTTGATTTGTGCCAACACCGTAGATGAGAGAGCCAACACAGCACTAAGTGGTAAGCAGGGCGTACAGCAATCTTTGTTGGATAGCCTCAACTATTTGGTAAGGAAGTATCACGCAACAATAGACATCAAAGACGAATATTAGAATATGGCAAAGGATAAAGATTACATAAGGCTGATACATACGGCCAAGTGGCTACGATTGAGACGTGACAAACTCAACAATACACCACTATGTGAGAGGTGCGAGGAATTAGGCAGAGTGGCAGCAGCCACCGAGGTACACCACGTTATCCCGGTTGAGGATGGACTAACGAGGCAGGAAAAAGAACGCCTGATGTTTGATTACTTTAATCTCAAAGCCCTATGCCACGATTGCCACGTTAAGGTACATACGGACATGGGCAGGTGTGGCAAAGTTCAAGCAAAGAACCGAGCCAAAGAGCACCTGAAAAGATTTGTGAATAAATTTTTGAAATAGCAGAGATATGAAACACAAAGGTGGAAATGTTTATGGCTCAATCTATGAGCGTAAGCGTAAGAATGGCGGTATATCATATACGGCTGAGATACAGTTTCAAGGTAATATTATCCGTCGTTCATTGAAAGACAAAGAACTTTTGAAAGTCTGGATGGATGGCGTTTGTGAGCAACTGAATAGCGTACTTAATGAGTATAGCACTAATCTTGAATTGCAGATATTGGAGCTAAGAAAGAGTGAGTACAAAGCAATGCTGGATAAGGCAAAGCCTATTTTGGAGGACGCCAAACAATACGATATAAGACATCTATCATGTGCCAACAAAATAGGACTTGCTAAAAAGGCAGAGTTTCAAACGTATCTAATTCGTGACGAGGAGATAGGACTAATAAAGACAGGCAAGTCAAAAGACATCTACCTGAGAATGAAAACGATTGGTAAAAAGCGATTGAATCTTATTGCCTATCTTGGTAGAGACATTGAAGTCTATTTGCACAAGCTATATCAGCGTGCAAGAGTAAAAGGAGAATGGTTTAACCTCACAGATGAGGAAGTGGAAGAAATTATAAAGACTTTCGGGTTCGAGACACCGGGGGTACTTTTTTTAAGGGAATAGTGTGTGGGCT